>OLOA01000175.1_pt1 | contig 71072 bp, 62 predicted proteins | sample 1672201 | NCBI WGS metagenome assembly OLOA01 (sample SAMEA3136658, study PRJEB25190) | human gut metagenome
TCTACCTGCGCTACCCGCGCTCTCCCTTTGCCGACCAGTCCGGCGACGCCGGCTTTACCCACACGCCGAGCGATGATGCGTGCGCCTACACCTGGGATCTCGCGCTCACCAAGCGCGGCAGCGACGGCGACAAGCCGCTTGCCGGGGCGGTCCTGAGCATCGCCGATGACCGCGGCAGCACACTGGCGGCCGACGGCACGTGGGATGCGGAGGGCAAGGCCACCGTTACCACGGGCGAGGACGGCCGCGTGACCGTCTCGGGCGTGGACTCGGGCAAGCTGGAGGTCCGCGAGCTCAAGGCGCCCAAGGGCTACACCGCCTTTGAGGGCACACGCTCCGTGACGGTCAAGGCCGAGGGCCTGGACGTCGACCAGGTGGCCGCCGCCAAGCCCAAACTCACCATCACGGCCGAGTCGCCCCTGCGCGCCGACAGCGCGGACGGGTCGACGGGCAGCCTGGAGGCGTCGCTCATCAACACGCCCACCGGCACACCCCCTAGCATTACCACCGGAGGCTTTATGCCCTCGACTGGCGATATGGCAATGTACGCCGCGGCCGCCGCAGCGGTCGCCGGAGCCGCGCTCATTGTGGTCGCGCTCCTGGTCAAGCGGGGAGGTGGCAGCCATAAAGAGTAGCTGTCAGCCCCACAGAGAGCGGGGCGAGACGTAGCGAAGTAGATGCTTAGATACAGACAGATGGTTTTAGATCAAATGGACTTCAAGCAGAAAGCAGAGGAAAAGAAGATGAGCATGAGCAAGAACATCGCACGCCTGGCAGTAACCGCCGGCCTAACGGCAGCGCTGAGCTTCGGCGGCGTCATGGCCCCGGTGACCATGGCGTTTGCAGCTGAGGGTGCGGCTGCAACGGCCACTGGCTCGGTGACCATCACGAACGTTGAGAACAACGATACCGAATTCTATGGCTATCAGATTTTTAATGCTGACGTTGCGATAGTCAACGGTAAGACGGTTGTGAGCAATATCACCTGGGCGAACGATGATGTGGAGGCGGCTGTCGGGAATGTCATTAAGGGTAACGGTTACGGTGGCACAACCGCTCAGGATGCTGCAGACTGGATAACGTCCAATGTGGCAGGGACCGATGAGACAACCCGTGTTGACTCTAATCACATTGCTTATAAGATTGCCGCTGCCGTAGACGATCTTACTGACAAGACGGCAACGACCAAGCGCGTTGCCTCCGGCCTTAAGCATGGCTACTGGCTCTTTGTGACCAAGGCTGACACTATTAATGAGGGTGAGGCGGGCACATCTCCCATCTTCACTGTCGTGGGAAACGCGCCTGTCGAAATCACCGAGAAAACTGGCATCCCCACCGTCGAGAAGAAGATCGTGAGCGATGCCGATAGCAAAGAGCACGATGCTGCCGACTCCCAGATTGGCCAGGACGTGACGTACAACCTTTACGGCACCATTGCCGAGAACTACGACAAGTACGACACGTATTTCTACGAGTTCTCCGATCAGATTTCCAAGGGCCTGACGCTGCAGCCGGGCGCTGAGGTCTATCTGTACGATAGCATGACAGATGCAAAAGCCGATCTGGCTCATAAGAACGGTCGGAAAATTACGGATAAATTTAAACAGAGTCCTGAAGCTGTCGATAATACGACTGGTGCCAAGACGACAAAGTGGACTTGCGAGGACCTGAAGAAGGTCGATGGGGTCAACAGCGGTTCCTGCATCGTCGTCTCCTATAAGGCGCAGATTAACAAGTGGGCGGTCGTCGCGGGCACCCAGGGTAACGAGTACAAGGGTAACGAGAACACCGTGACGCTCCACTATTCCAACGACCCCATGTCCAACAAACCCATGCCTGAAGGCGCTGGCACCTCGGTGTCCGATACGGTCAAGGACTACACCTACGGTCTCAGGATCAACAAGGTTGACCTGGGTACCGAGACGAAACTTCCAAATGCTCAGTTCACCATTACGACCAATGGAGACGAGAAAAACGAACAAGTAAAGTATGTCGATGATAAGGGCAAATTGATCACCAACGAGGTTATTCTTAAGACGAACGACGATGGTGTCATTACGCTTACCGGTCTCGATGCTGGCGTCTATACTGTCACGGAGGTTTCTGCTCCCGATGGCTACACCGCAGTCGACCCCTTCACCTTCACGATCAAGCCGACCATGACCGACGATGGCCCGGCCGCTGGCCTCACCGAAGTCACTGGTAAACTTAAAACCAGCCAGGATACCAAGGTCATCGCTGGCCTCAACGATACAAGTGCCGGAAAGGTTGGTGATAATAAGCTTGATTTCAAAGAAGGCACCCTTATCAACACCGATGATGGCACCTTCAACATCACCGTCGGCGATACCAAGCAGGTTGGTCTCCCGCTCACCGGTCTTAACGGCGTGACCTTCACTTGGATTGCTGGTGGCGCGGTGCTGTGCATCGGCGTGGCGCACCTCATCCGCAGCCGTAAGCAGGCTGAGGAGTCCGAGCAGGAGTAACGCTCACTCACCCATCCCTTTGGCAGGTGGGATGTGATGGCCATGAGACTTGCGGACACTTTTCTCGTCCATCGACGTTCTTGCTTTGCCATTCTCTTTTCGGGGCAGACTCCGCACTGGAGTCTGCCCCGTTTTTTGGGATAACGCAGCCAGGCTCCATTGCCCGATGGATCAAGCGCATGAATATCGAACAGATGTTTGCAATTATTGCGTTTAGCAGCTGTGGTTGCATACACTCGCAGTAAAATATCCTTGCGACGCATCCCGTGCGCGGGCGGCCGACGACTCGATCGGAGGTCCCCAAATGCTGAAATTCCTTAACGCCCTCGCCGCCCTCGCGGCGGTGGGCTCGTTCGTCATCGCGTTTCTTGACTCGTATGAGGTTCGGTTTAAGGTCCGTAGGCGCACGCGCGGTGCGGACGGTAGAAGGCATTTGCGCCGCAACAAGCGCGAATAAGAATGCCCGGGGTTCGGAGCCCGGGCATTTAACAAAAGCTGAAAACTAGGCCGCCCGCGCTCTCGTACACTTACGCGGGGTGCGTCGTTTTCTATTGACATTGTATCCCGAATCGCCCAGCCGATCCGGGATATTCTGAAAACTCAAATATGGGCTCAGGCACAAACGGAATCTCTTTAATTCCGAAAATAATGTATAATTCCAATATAAACTGGAATCAAACGAAAACAATGGAAATGAACGAAGCGCTAATCTACTTACAAGAAGCACTAGGCCTCTCCGCCAAGACCAAAACTTGGCCTGGATCCGCACGCTTGCCGCTGCATCTGCGGGCGATTGAGGTCCGCGCTGTTGACGCAAACGGTTTTTCGTTTTTGCTTGCAAGTTTGCCTACTGGCGTCGGGCTTCCCGAGGCTAAGAGAGTCTATAGCCAGCTAGCCTTGCGCGCGGAGACTCCTGTTGTCGTTTCGTTTCCTGATGCCGATGCACGTCAGCGCAAAGCATTGGTCGCACAAGGGATTCCGTTTGTTTGCCCCGGCAGACAGGCTTTTCTTCCATTTATGGGCACAGCCTGCACGGAGAGGGGCGGTGCCCGGTTTCGCAATCACGCGACCAAGATGTCACCCAACGCGCAGGCTGCCGCAATCTGGGGAGCAGCCCAGGAGCCATATCGTCCCTATGACCTTTGTCGTGCACTTGGGATTTCGGCAAGCCGCGCGAGTGAGGCCATAACCGAGCTTGTTGACAGGGGACTCGCGAGGCGCGAGCGTCGCGAGCGACGTGTCGTCGTGTTCCCTGTTGCCGTTGATCTTTTGCTCAGCGAACACATGGCAGAGCTCTCCTCGCCTGTCTCGAAGGTCTGTTTTGCAAGGAAGACGCCGCAGATCGACTATCTTGCTGACGCTGGGGAGACGGCGCTCGCTGCGCGTTCGATGCTCGCTGCGCCGGGTATGGAACAAAAGGCCGTCTTAAGAAGTGCATGGCGTCAACTGAGCGACCTCGAAGTCGCAGACGGGGAGTTGCCGGATAACGAAACGGCAATGATCCAAGTGTGGCGCTATGTGCCCGTGTTTGCCGACTCCTCCCGCGTCGACGACATTTCGCTTGCGCTATCTTTGGCGGCAATCGACGATGAGCGAATTCAGCTCGAAGTCGATCGCATGTTTGGAAAGGAATATCCATGGCAAGAAGCGCTGTAGAAGGCCTCCAGGAATTTCAGCAGCATATGCAAGAAGCTGCAGGATCGTATGCCCTTATCGGCGGCACGGCATGCGACATTCTGCTCGCGGAGGCGGGGCTTTCGTTCAGGGCGACTCACGATTTTGATGTGGTAATTGTCGCCGATGACCGGTTGCCTCAGACGGCAGAAGCTATATGGACTTTGGTGCGTGATGGCGGTTACCGCTGCGGCTGGGGCGAAGGCAAAGGCTCATGTTTTTATCGGTTTACAGAGCCTAAGAGGCCGGGTTACCCCCATATGATCGAACTCTTCGCGAAGTGCCCCGACTTTCTAAAGGGTCGTGAGGGGATTGATGTGGCGCCAATTCACGTTGATGAAAACATAAGCAGTCTGTCGGCAATTTTGTTGGACGATGCTTACTACAGCTTGTTCCTTCAGGGAATTCGGACCGTAGGCGGCGTTTCGGTCCTGGGTACGGAATACATTGTCCCGTTCAAAGCGAAGGCGTATCTCGACCTAAAAGCTAGAAGGGAAGCGGGGGAGAACGTTGATTCGAGGAAGGTAAAAAAGCATAAACGCGATGCGCTGAGACTTGCTCAGCTGCTCGGCGAGTCGGAAGGTGTCGACCTGGGCGGAGAACTGAAGGACGATATGCTTGCGTTTGTCAAAGATTGTGAGGTGGGCGACGTCAATCTGAAACAGATTGGGGTTGCGGGCGTAACGATGGCGCAGTTGCTCGAGACGATGAAAGCAACATATGGCTTGATTGGTTGAGTGGGGTTACGTGGCCCGGACGGTGCAGCCAAGCTGCGTTGTCCGGCGTATGAGCTCGCTAATCGGCTATTATTTGTTTAGACAACTTGAGTTGTAGAGGAGTGACCGGCGATGGTGCAGGGCGCCAAACATATGAAGAGCAATAACGCCGCGGCCAACGGCGGATCAAGCCCTCAGCCCAAACCTCAACCAAAGCCCAAGCGCCGTCGCAAGCGGCTGCCGCGCTGGGCCGACCGGCTCATCACCATCGTCATCATCCTTATTGGCGTGGGCCTTATGACCTGGCCGTGGATCTTGGACCGGCTCGAGGCCTCGGGCGTGTTCAACCAGATCAGCACCGTGTCCAGCACCGTGGACGCGCTGTCTGCCGAGGAGCGCGAGCGCATTCTGCTCCAGGCTCGCTCCTTTAACGAGCAGCTGGCGGGCGAGGCCACCGAGCTTCCCGCCGACCAGATCGAGCCCTACGCCCAGCAGCTCATCTTTGACCGCGACCCCATGATGAGCTGGGTCGAGATCCCCTCCATCGACGTGAGTATGCCCATCTACCACGGCACGAGCGAAGAGGTCCTTATGGCGGGCGTCGGCCACCTGGAGGGCACGAGCCTGCCGGTGGGCGGCACCTCGACGCATTGCGTGCTCACCGCGCACTCGGGCATGCGCAACCTGAGCATGTTCGACGACATCCATTCGCTGGAGCCCGGCGACCTGGTGCTGCTGCACACCATGAACAAGACGCTCGCCTACAAGATGGTGGACTCCGAGGTGGTGCTGCCCGAGGAGATGGAGTCGCTGACCATCGAGCCGGGCGCCGACAAGGTAACGCTCGTCACCTGCACGCCCTATGGCGTGAACGACCATCGCCTGCTGGTGCACTGCGTGCGCACCAAGTACAGCAAGAAGGACGTCGACAAGCAAAAGTCGCTGGCCGGCCGCCACTGGGGCAAGCGCGAGTTTGCCGTGCTCATCGTGGTCGTGGCCATTGTGCTGTTGCTGCTGGACATCGTGATCCACGCGGTCCGCAAGCGCCGCAAGGCCAAGGCTTCGGCATAAGACATTCTTCAGAACCACCACAATGGGGACAGGCATCTTTGTGGTGGTCGGGGCTTCCAAACCATCACAACATTCGATGAAAATTGCAATTTTGGCGAAAAGCGTCGAATGTTGTGATGGTTTGCGTTGTGGGTGCGACGGTTTTCGTTACGGGCAGTACGGTTTTCGTTGCGGGCGAGACGGTTTTCGCTATGGACGGTGCGGTTTCGCTGCAGAACCGCCAGCCCGTCGCCTGCCAGCTACCACCCTCGTTACGTTTTCGCTGCATTTGGGTAAAGCGCCTGCTCCAAGCGGCATTGCCTTGTATACTAGAGCGGTTTATCTGTTATGCGGAAGGGAGCGCCTATGGCACTCAGCGAGAAAGACGTGCGCGGCATCGCCGAGTACGCAAAGATCGCACTGACCGATGACGAGCTCACCCAGATGACGTCCTACATGAACGACGCCGTCCAGATGCTCGAGCCCGTCTTGCAATATGACTTGCCCGACGTGGAGCCCACGTTCCATCCTATCGGAAGCCTGTCCAACGTGATGGGCGATGACCTGCGCGAGCCCGAGCGCGACCTGCCGCTCGACGTCGCGCTCGAAAACGCCGGCAGCGCGCGCGACCGCTACTTCCGCGTGCCGTCCATTTTGGGAGAGGGGGAGAGCGAGTAATGGCGCAGAGCTTCGATTCCCTTACCGCCGCCCAGATTGCCGCGGGCGTAGCTGCCGGCGACTTTACCGCTACCGAGGTGGCCCAGGCCTCCCTTGCCGCCATCGAGGCGCGCGAGGGTGGGGTTCAGGCATTCCTGCAGGTGTCGCCCGAGCTCGCGCTCGAGGCCGCCGCGCGCGTGGATGCCGACCGTGCCGCAGGCAAGCCGCTGCCCCCGCTCGCGGGCGTGCCGCTGGCCATCAAGGACAACATGAACCTCGTGGGCACGCGCACCACCTGCGCTTCCCGCATGCTCGAGAACTACCAGAGCGTCTACACCGCCACCTGCGTCCAGCGCATGCTCGACGCCGGCTGCCTGCCCATGGGCAAGGCCAATATGGATGAGTTCGCCTTTGGTAGCTCTACCGAGAGCTCGGCCTTCCATCGCACCAACAACCCCTGGGATACCGAGCGCGTGCCCGGCGGCTCCTCGGGCGGCTCCGCTGCCGCTGTCGCCGCGGGCGAGGTCGCGCTCTCGCTGGGCTCGGACACCGGCGGCTCCATTCGCCAGCCGGCGTCGCTGTGCGGCGTGGTGGGCTTTAAGCCCACGTATGGCGCTGTGAGCCGTTACGGCGTGGTTGCCTTTGGCTCGTCACTCGACCAGGTGGGCCCCTTTGGCCGCACGGTCGAGGATGTCGCGCTGGCCATGAACGCGCTCACCGGTGCGGGCCACGACCCGTACGATTGCACCAGCCAGGACTGTGCCGTCGACTTTACCGAGCACCTCAATGACAGTATCGAGGGCAAGCGCGTGGGCATTATCCCTGCGTTTATGGAGGCCGAGGGCCTGACGCCCGAGGTCAAGGCCGCTGTTCAGCGCGCCGCCCAGGAGCTGCAGAACCAGGGTGCCGAGCTGGTCGAGGTCGACCTGCCGCACCTGGACGCCGCCATCGCCGCCTACTACGTCATCGGCCCGGCCGAGGCGTTCTCCAACCTGGCCCGCTTCGATGGCATTCGCTACGGCTATCAGGAGGAGGGCTGCACCAACCTGTCCGACCAGAGCTCGCTTTCGCGTGCCCACGGCTTTGGCGCCGAGGCCAAGCGCCGTCAGATGCTCGGCGCCTACCTGCTGAGCTCGGGCGTGTACGACAAGTACTACTACGCTGCTCAAAAGGCCCGCACGCTCATCACGCAGGACTACGACGCCGCGTATGCCAAGGTAGACACCATCCTCATGCCCGCCTCGCCGCGCACGGCCTTTAAGTTTGGCGAGATCAGCGACCCCACGCAGATGTACCTCTCCGACCTGTACACCATTTCGCTCAACATTTGCGGCAACGGTGGCATCTCGGTGCCGCTGGGCCTGGGCGAGGATACTCAGCTGCCCGTTTCTGCCCAGCTGGTTGGTCCGGCCTTTAAGGACCGTCAGCTGCTCACGTTTGCCCGCGCCCTGGAGCGCGGCTTTGCCGATGCCGCCACGGGTGCGCCCGCGCTTTCCGTCGCGCCCGATTTTGCCGGGAAGGGAGGCGAGCTGTAATGAAGGAGCTTTCCGAGGTCCTGCAGGATTGGGAGGCCGTGATTGGCCTGGAGATCCACACCGAGCTCACCGCACTCGATACCAAGATGTTCTGCAACTGCAAACTCAGCCACGATGACGAGCCCAACGCCAACGTGTGCCCGGTGTGCCTGGGCCTGCCCGGCGCCCTGCCGGTGCCCAACAAGCGCGCCATCGAGAGCATCGTCAAGGCCGGTCTCGCCACCAACTGCGAGATCCAGCGCCACTCGATGTTCTACCGCAAGCACTATTTCTATCCCGATATGGCCAAGAACTTCCAGACTACGCAGGGTCCGGTCGCCTTTGCCATGTACGGTCACCTGGATCTGGACGTGACCGGTCGCGGTGCCGCTGAGCGCCCCGACTGCGCGTTTGGCGAGGCCGAGGCCCAGAGTCTAGCGAGCGCCTCGGCCAACGCCGAGGGCCTGTCCACGTCCATGTCCTCGACCATGCGCGAGGGCAACCAGCGCGCCGGCCACCTGGCCAGCTATGACGCGTCCAACCTGCAGATGCCCGAGCGTCGCGAGGACGGTTCCTACACGGTGCCCATCCGCATCCTGCGCATCCACATGGAGGAGGACGCCGCCAAGATGGTCCACGTGGGTGGCGCCGAGGGTCGCATTACCGCCGCGGCCGAGTCGCTCGTCGACTACAACCGCTGCGGCACGCCTTTGATTGAGCTCGTGACTGAGCCCGACCTGCGCACGCCCGAGGAGGCTCGCCTGTTTATGGAAAAGCTCCGTCGCATCTTTGTGACGCTGGGCATTTCTGACTGCTCCATGGAGAAGGGCTCCATGCGCTGCGACGGCAACGTGTCGCTGCGTCGCCGCGGTGAGACCAAGCTGGGAACCAAGACCGAGCTCAAGAACCTCAACTCGTTTAAGAGCCTGCACGATGGCCTTGCCTACGAGATTTGCCGTCAGGCCGAGGTGCTCGAGGAGGGCGGCATTATCTACCAGGAGACCCGCCACTGGGAGCCCAGCCGTAAGCGCACCGTGGTCATGCGCGTCAAGGAGACGGCTGACGACTATCGTCTGTTCCCCGATCCCGACCTGGCGCCCTTCGATCTGGACGACGAGTTCATCGACCGCTGCCGCGGCGAGATTCCCGAGCTGCCCGATGCCAAGCGTGCCCGTTTTGAGGCCGACTTTGGCATTAAAGCGGCCGATGCTGAGCAAATCGCCGGCGATCCGGAGTTTGCCGAGTTCTTTGAGGCTGCCGCTACCGGTATGGCTGGCAAGGAGGCCCAGACGGTCGCAAACCTGCTGGTGAACGAGATGATCGCCTACCTTAAGGGTGCGGGTGTGTCGCTGACCGAGTCCGGTATTGCACCGGCTCAGGTGGCAGCGCTTGCCAAGTTGCTCGCGACCGATGCCATTAGCTCCAACCAGGCACACGAGGTCTTTGAGGCCATGGCCCAGACCGTCGACGATCCCAACAAGATCGTCGACGAGCGCGGTATGCGTCAGGTGAGCGATGCCGGTGCGCTGCAGCCGATTGTGGACGAGGTGCTGGCAAACTGTGCCGATCAGGCGCAGCAGTATCGTGACGGCAACCAGAAGGTCATCGGCTTTCTGGTGGGCCAGTGCATGAAGGCAAGCCGCGGCAAGGGCAACCCGAAGCTCTTCAACGAGTTGCTGAGAACGTCGCTCTCGTAAGCGGGAACCGAGGGGCCGGGCGCAGGGCCTTGCCTCTCAATTTCGGACAGTCCTGACTCACGACGGAGGCGCCACTGGCGCCTCCTGTTCGTGCGGAACTCATTGAGAGGCAAGGCCCTGCGCCCGGCCCCTCGGTTCCGTGACGACTCGGCCGTTCGGGTCAGGCGGGCTGAATGGAATTTGGTGATGAGGGCGCCGTTGGCGCCCTCATTCTTTATGGATGTTGAAAACGAAGGTGAATACTTTTCCGCGAAGTGAACGACTTATTTTGGACCCCTGAAACATCAACACTTTTCTGGCTCTGTTTCCTGCGGTTTTGTCGAGTTTTTCCTGCGGTTTTGCTGGCGAAAAATGCAGATGTTTCGGGGGTCCGATTTCACTCGTTCACTTCGCGGAAAAGTATTAGACCTCGATTTGTTGGGTTGGGGGAGAGCCTTTCTTGGATGCCGGAGGTGTACGCTGCGGCAGGCGGATCGCCAGAAGTCGACTGTTCCGCGCCTGAAGATTTCCAAAAAGTTAACCTTTGTTGACCTTAATAGTTAGATAAACTAAACTATTTTCCAAAAGTGTGCTCGAGCAAACTTGTTTACTCGGGTGCTGAGGCACCGTGCCGCGCCCAATGCGGCAAAAGGGAGAAGCAACATGAAGAAGTCGACGTTTAACACCCTGCTTGTCGGTGGCGGTTTTCTGCTTGGCACGGCCGGCATCAAGCTGCTTACCAGCGCTCCGGTCAAGAATGCCTGCGTGCAGGGTATCGCGTGCGGTATGCGCGTCAAGAACTGCTACCAGGACATGGTCGAGCAGGCCAAGGCCAATGTCGATGACATGGTTGCCGAGGCTGCCTACATCACCCAGAGCGAGGCCGCTGCTGACGAGGCAGCCGAGTAACGCTCCCAGGCACAAACTATGAGATTCTCGATTATTAGCGAGATCCCCGGCAGGACCCGTCTTCAATTGGCGGGTCCTGTGCCAGAGAGCGATCTCGATGCACTTCTTAAGCTCAGCGGCGATATCGACGGCGTGCACAAGGTGCGCGTTTATGGCCGTATTGGCCAGATGGCGCTCGAATACGACGAGCGGTGTCGTGCGGGCGTGCTCGACGCCTTGGGCGCACTCGATGCTCAAGCTATCGCCGATGCCAAGTCGGGCTACGTGATGCAGCTTGAGCCACGCAAGCACAAGCTCGTCATGGATCTTGCCACACTTATCGGCGCCCACTACGCGCGCCGCTGGTTCCTGCCTACGCCGCTGCGTGCCATCTTTGTCGTGGCCGGTTACATGACCTTTTTGCGTGCCGCCCTCCACGAGCTCGCGCAGCCGCGCCTGACCGTTCCCGTACTCGACGCTTCGGCCATCGGCATTTCGTTCGTCAAGCGTGATGTCGACACCGCGGGCCAGACGATGTTCCTGCTCAACGTGGGCGAGCTGCTCGAGGACTACACCCGCGCCATGAGCGAAAACGAGCTCATCAACTCGCTGCTCGACGTGCCCGACAAGGCGCAAGAGGTGGTCGGCGACACCGAGGTAAGCGTTGCCGCGACCGAGCTTGAGCCCGGCGATTTGGTCGCCGTGCGCACCGGCATGTCCATCTGCATCGACGGTGTTGTCGAGCAGGGGAGCGCTATGGTCAACCAGGCGACCCTGACCGGCGAGCCGCTGGCCGTCGAGCGCAGCGCAGGCGACGACGTGTTCGCCGGCACTGTCGTGGAAGACGGTAGCATCTTGGTGCGTGTGCGTGCCAATACGGCGCAAACCAAGCTGCGCTCGATCGTCTCGCTCGTGCAGACGGCCGACTCGCTCAAGTCCGAGGGCCAGTCGCATATGGAGGACCTTGCCAACAAGATCGTCCCGTGGAACTTCCTGCTCGCGGGCCTGGTTGCGCTCACCACGCGTAGCCTCATTAAGACCTCGGCGGCGCTGATGGTCGACTACTCGTGCGCACTCAAGCTCACGGGCTCCGTCGCCGTCATGACTGCCATGAGCGATGCCGCCAAGATGGGCGTCATGGTCAAGGGCGCAAAGTACTTTGAGTCGTTTGCCAAGGCCGACACCATTGTGTTTGATAAGACCGGCACGCTCACCGAGGCCCAGCCGCGCCTAGCTTGCGTGCTCACGACCGACGGCTGGAGTGAGGACGAGGTCCTGCGCCTTTCCGCTTGCTTGGAGGAGCATTTCCCGCATCCGGTGGCACGCGCCGTGGTCAATGCGGCACGCGAGCGCGGGCTCGAGCACCGCGAGCGTCACGCTGCCGTCGAGTATATTGTGGCGCACGGCATCGCTTCGTCCATCGAGGGGCGTCGTGCCATCATCGGTTCCGCGCACTTTGTATTCGAGGACGAGGGCGCGCAGCTTGAGTCCGACATTAAGGAGCAGATCGAGTCCCAGATGCAGGGCCTGTCGCCGCTGTATCTGGCGGTCGATGGCAAGGTCGTCGGCGTACTCGGTATCGAGGATCCGCTTAAGCCCGGGGTCCGTGAGGCCATCGCCGACCTGCATGCACTGGGCGTCAAGCATGTCGTTATGCTCACGGGCGACTCGGAGCGCACGGCCGAGCGCATTGCTCGCGAGGCAGGGGTCGACGAGTTTAAGGCCGAGCTGCTGCCCGAGGACAAGTACGCGTATGTTGAGCGCATTAAGGGCGAGGGGCGCTACGTTGCCATGGTGGGCGACGGCGTCAACGACTCACCGGCGCTGGGCCTGGCCGATGTTGGTCTGGCCATGGGTGGCGGAAGCGACATCGCCAAGGAGGTCGCCGATATCATCCTGACCGATACGGATCTCGCAGCGATCGTGCGCCTGCGCCGTATGAGCCAGGGGCTTATCGACCGTCTGACGAGTTCGTATTCCAAGGTGATGCTCACCAACTCGGCGCTGTTGGCATTGGGTATTACCGGCATGATCACTCCGCAAACGTCGTCACTGCTGCACAACGGCTCAACGATCGCCTACAGCCTGGGCAACGCGAAGGCGTACCTGCGTTAGCGTTTTCGATTGAGTATATGGCCTGCATTCGGGCGGCACCGCAGCCGCCAAGGTGCAGGCCTTCTTTTGTTTGACGAGATGTTAGCTCGGATATATGCTCGTGCTAGCAATGCTAGCAATGCTAGTAAATGCTGAAGGTGAGGTTGAGATGGCTACCGTTGGCAGCATGGCACAGGTGAATGTTCGCGTAGATCGCTCGGTTAAAGAGCGCGCCGAGGAAGCACTGCAGCTTTCGGGCAGGTCACTGCCCGAGCTCATCAAAAAGGTCGTGGCCAAGGTCGCGCAGGGTGGCGGGCAGTGCGAGGAAGTGCTTACGGCCGTCGACGACCGGCAGCAGACCGTCGCGCACGATACTCCGTTCGCCGCATCATGGGCGGCGGCGGATCAGCTTTACGCGGACCTGGGCATCGCTCCGTCGCCCATATCCGACGATCGCGGTTGGGACGCAATCTATTCCGAAGCCATGGACGAGCGCTATCGCCAAAAGGGGATGATCCTGTGAGCGGGGCTCCCCTCAAAATAATGGTGGATGCCAACGTATGGGTTGATTCGTTTTGCGTCGACCATGCCGAGTCGCTTGCCGCGCGTGCGTTTATTGGGCGGGCGACGGAGACGGGGGCGTTGCTGTTCTTTCCGGTGCATATCGCCAAGGACGTGCTGTACGTTGTCCAACACGAGCTGAAGCGTAGCGTTCTTGCCAGCGGGGGAGCACTCGACGAGGCGTCTGCCCGTGCAATTGGCGATGCGGCGTTGGCGTTTGTTCGGAACATGACCGAAAACGCCACGGCCGTGGGTGCAGATGCGTCGGACCTTTGGTTGGCCGACAAATACTTAGCGCTCCATCGCGATTACGAGGACAACTTGATGCTTGCCGCGTGCAAGCGCGCACAGGTCGATTACTTGGTGACTAACGATCTCAAGCTGCTCGAACATGCCGATCTTGCAGCGAAGACCCCGCGCCAAATGATGCCGATTCTTGCTTTGGCCGAACGCGGCGGCGCAGCTATCGGTTGACGCGAACTGTTTGCGGGCCTCTTGGACGACGATGCGCCAAGGGACCCGCGTCTGCTATTTACAAAAGCTCGGCCTTAATGGTGGGACTTTCTGCGAGCTGCTCGGCTGCCTTTTCGTCGGAATCGTTTAGCGCTGCCAGACTGCGGTAGACCCACTCGTTGACCTGGGTGTTTTTGACGCCTGCGGTCTGCATAAGGGCGCCTAACTCGCGGATTGCTGCGAGCAGATCGGCTTTGGGACCCGTGAGCTCGACCTCGATGCCGTGGTAGGCGGCCACGCCGCGGTTCTCACTCACGTGGTCGATAAAGCCCTCGACGGTCTCAAGCTGCTGGGCGAGAGCCGCATCATCGTCAGCGTCCAGCGCGGCCAGCGCGTTCGATACCGTGAGGGCGGGATGTCCGCAGGGAACAAAGCCTTCGATGACATCCATGGCTTCGGTAATGGTTGAGCCCAGGCCTGCGAGGGCATTGACGAGTTGCTGCTTGGTATCCATAACGGTCCTTTCGACGGGTCAATTTTGCTTGGCGAAAATATACGTGACGCGATCGGTAGCAAAAGTGCGAAGTACGGCGCACATTGGGGTCTTCACAGCTCGTGCATAGAACAGCTGCCTGCCTTTAGAACGTGGTAAGATAGCTATCCACGAGCGGGGTTCACCCCGCGTGTTCCTTGAAAAGTCGACGGGTGTTGGGCGCTCGTGTCCAATGCCATCCAGACTTTCCCGACATTCGGGGGCGACTGGTTTCGACACGATAGCTCTGAGAGAGGAAGCAAGCCGAGGTCTCCTCGCCTCGTTAAACAGGGGTACCGTCAAATTGAATTGACAACAACTCTTCTTTTGAGCCTATGGCTCTCGCTGCTTAGTTTATAGCGGCGCGTCAACCCGGTGATTTCCCCGCCACCGGTGCGACGTCATTTTAGGGGAATGCTCCTGCGCACGTAATCGGTATGGCGCAGGCTAAGACCGAACCGGTTAGGACGCCGCGAGCGTGTCGCTGCGCGCAAAGCGTCCGAGACTAAACCAGCGACTGAGCTTGGAGATGCCAATCAGGGGGCTTTCGTGGACCGGAGTTCGATTCTCCGCGCCTCCACCAATAGTTGCAAGCAGGTAGGTAAACGTACCTACCTGCTTTTTTATTACTTATAGATACCGCGGAGAATCGAACTCTATGCAGGGCGCGGGCGTAAAGAAAACGCGTAAGCGTTTTTAGCCCGCGGGCGAGGACGCCGGCAGGCGGCCGAAGCCGGTGCGGATTTGCGAAGCAAATACGCGGATTCTCCGCGCAAACTTCCGACTCAAAACGGATGAGATGTGTATCGAATTTCAGCTGGCCAAGCCTCGCATCAACGGATCCCCCCACCCGCGGAGAATCGAACTCTATGCAGGGCGCGGGCGTAAAGAAAACGCCTTGGCAACGCAGACCGGGACGCGCTTTCCCAATGGCGGCCCAGGCGGAAAGCACGTCCCGGAATCCGCGCTCAGGCTGGGACGTAGTTTCCGGATGGCGCCTCAAGCGGAAACTGCGACCCGGAATCGAGCCGTAGAGTGGGACATGCTTTCCCAATGGCAGCTCAAGCGGAAAATACATCCCGGAATCCTCGTTCGGAATGGGATGCAATTTCCAAATGAATGGCTAGCGGAAAGTTCATCCCGGAATCCCGCCTCAAACTGGGACACACTTTCCGCTTCACCTGACGCCTCGAAAAACCTGCGCTCTCGCCATCCCAAAACTGGGTAGAAGAAAGCCAAAACGCAATCGCAGGAGGTCAATATGACTGCAGAAGATAAGGCAAAGAACGCCGGCAAGGTCGCGCTCGTCCTGGAGGGCGGTAGTTTTCGCGGGCAGTTTACCGCGGGCGTGCTCGACGTTCTCATGGAGGCTGGCGTAGAGATTCCGGCTGTCTACGGTGTATCGGCCGGTGCCCTCAACGGCGTGAACTACAAGTCGCACCAGATCGGCCGTGCCAACCGCATCAACCTGGCTTTCTGCAACGATAGCCGCTTCATGGGTGCCGCATCGTTTGCGTCCACGGGCTCTATTGTGGGTTACGACTTTATTTTCAACGATGTCCAGGACCGCTTGGATCCCTTTGACAACGAGACGTTCGACGCGAGCCCCATCGAGATGTACGCCGTCGCGACGGACATGCTTTTTGGAACCGCCACGTACCTCCCGGTCAAAAGCGCCGTGCTCGATCTCGACGCCGTACGCGCATCGACGTCGCTGCCGCTGGTGACGCCGCCGGTCGAGATTGACGGGCACAAATACGTCGACGGTGGCGTAGCCGATTCGATCCCCATCGAGCATGTGCTGGAGGAGGCAGGCTTCGACCGTGCGGTCGTCATCGTCACGCAGGACCGCTCGTACGAGAAAAAGCCTTACGAGTTTATGCCTGCCGCGCGCGCCCGCTATGCCGACTACCCCTATCTGCTCGAGGGAATCGAGACGCGCCACGACCGCTACAACATACAACGCATGCACCTGTGGAAGTATGAGCGCGAGGGCCGTGCGTTGGTCGTCGCTCCGCAAAAGCCGGTCGAGGTCGGCCATGTCGAGCACGATTCGGCAAAGCTTTTGGACCTGTATATCCAGGGCCGCCAGGAGGCAAAGCGCCTGCTCGCGGAAATTCAAGAGTTCGTTGAGCGCTAGCGACGGCGAACCCTCAAAAAATGACAACAGCTAATGAGCTGGAAAATCACGGCTCGTGGATGACATGTGCAGAAACTCTGGTCGGAGCCAAAATACCTGTTGACTCGTACGGCGAGCGGGGTAATATGGACGGGTTACTTGCAGAGCCCCGTGAATCTCTGTAACAACACGTACTGTACATGGAGGAGTCTAAGTGATTTCGAAATCGACTCACTACGCCAAGCAGGGCGAGGTCCAGCGCAACTGGGTTCTCGTCGACGCCGATGGTGCTGTCCTGGGCCGTCTTGCCACCCAGATCGCAATGATCCTGCGCGGTAAGAACAAGCCCCAGTTCACGCCCAACAGCGACTGCGGCGACTTCGTTGTCGTCATCAACGCCGATAAGGTCCAGCTTACCGGTAACAAGGCCGACACGAAGACCTATTATCGCCACAGCGGCTACAACGGCGGCCTCAAGGCTGAGAGCTTCCGCCAGGCTATGGAGAAGCACCCGGAGAAGGTCATCGAGCGCGCCGTTCGCGGTATGCTGCCCAAGACCACCCTCGGCCGTGCCCAGATGACCAAGCTTAAGGTCTACGCTGGTGCCGAGCATCCGCATGCTGCCCAGAACCCCACGAAGATTGAGCTGGAGGCTTAAAGATGGCTGAGAACACCGTTGTCTACCAGGGTACCGGCCGTCGTAAGAACGCCGTCGCCCGCGTCCGTCTCGTCCCCGGCACCGGCAAGGTGACCATCAACAAGCGTGACGCCGAGCAGTATTTCGGCCGTCATCAGCTCGTTGAGAACGCCCTTGCTCCCTTCAAGGTGACCGACACCGCCGGTCAGTTCGACGTTATCGCTCTGTGCGATGGCGGCGGCATCTCCGGTCAGTCCGGCGCTCTGCGCCTGGGCATCGCTCGCGCTCTTCTGAACGCTGGCGACTACCGTGCTGACCTCAAGAAGGCCGGTTTCCTTACGCGCGATGCTCGCGTGGTCGAGCGCAAGAAGTACGGCCTCAAGAAGGCCCGCCGCGCTCCCCAGTTCTCCAAGCGCTAAGGTTTTATCTCCTTTCGAGATACAATGTACAAGCGGGGCCTGCCGATTCCTCGGCGGGTCCCGCTTTTCTTTTTCGACTAGGGTGGGCGGTTGCATATCGCCTGCTAGGGAAGGAGCGATCCTATGCCCCAGAACATCTTCGGTACCGACGGCGTCCGTGGCGTCGCCAACGCCGATCTTTCGTGCGACCTCGCGTTTCGCCTGGGCCGCGCGGCGACCAAGTTTCTTGGTCCGGATATCTGCATCGGCCGCGACACGCGTCTTTCGGGCACCATGCTCGAGAGTGCTCTGACCGCCGGCATCATGGCCGAGGGCGGCCGTCCGCACTGCTGCGGCGTTATCCCCACGCCTGCCGTGGCGCTGCTCACTGTTCAAAACGAGCTCGACGGCGGCATCGTCATCTCCGCTTCGCACAATCCGCCGGAGTTCAACGGTATCAAGTTCTTTAGCCGCAAGGGTATGAAGCTTCCCGATGCTGTCGAGGAAGAGATCAGCGCCTGGGTCATGTCCGAGGAAGCCATGGCTGCCGACACGCTGCCGACCGGTGCTGGCGTGGGCCACATCATCAAGATGAAGGATGCCCGCAAGGCATATGTCGATCATGCCATCGATACGCTTGATGGCCTGAGGCTTGACGGCCTGGTCGTTGCCGTCGACTGCGGCCATGGCGCTTCTTGCCAGACCACGCCCGCCGCACTGCAGCGCCTAGGTGCCACGGTGCACGCTATCAACACCGATTATTGCGGTACCGACATTAACGTTGAGTGCGGCTCTACGCACCTCGAGCCCCTGCGCGAGCTCGTGCTGCGCACCCATGCTGACATCGGTCTGGCCCACGACGGCGACGCCGACCGCGTGCTGTTCGTGGACAGCGAGGGCAATGAGATCGACGGTGACTACATCCTGGCTATCTGCGGTTCTGACCTTGCCGCTCGCGGCAAGCTCGCCAACTCCGAGATCGTCTCGACCGTCATGTGCAACCTGGGCTTCTCCATCGCTATGAAGGAGCAGGGCTTCGAAATGGTTCAGACCGCTGTGGGCGACCGTTATGTGCTTGAGCGCATGCTCGCGGACGGCGCCGTCATCGGCGGCGAACAGTCCGGCCACATCATCTTCCTGGAGCACAACACCACCGGTGACGGTCTGGTGACGGCTCTGCAGCTGCTGGCCGTGCTCAAGCGCACCGGTCGTACCCTCACCGATCTTGCCGGCATCATGAAGAAGTACCCGCAGGTACTCGTCAACGTGCATTCCGACAACAAGGCTGGTCTGGACGATTGCCAGCCCATTTGGGACGCCGTTGCTGCTGCCGAGAAGGAGCTTGACGGCCGCGGCCGCATTCTGGTGCGCCCGAGTGGTACCGAGCCGCTGGTCCGCGTGATGGCCGAGGCCGAGACGCACGAGCTGACTCAGCGCGTTGTCGACGACATCGTCGAGGTTGTCAAGCGCGAACTTCCCTAATGGTCAAAAACGGGTGCCAAGTGGTAAACTGTTAAGGTTATTTTGGTTGATCGGTATGTCCGAGGGGGAGCATGTTCACTAAAGTCCTAAGGTCTTTTGGTATGCGTGGTCGAGTCCTTACGTTGGATGCTCCCATCTCGGGTGACGTCATTCCGCTCTCCGAGGTAAACGATCAGACGTTTGCCACCGGCCTTTTGGGCCAGGGCGTGGCGATTCAGCCCACCGGAACGCGCGTGCTCGCGCCGGCTGATGCCAAGGTCGAGGCTATTTTTCCCACGGGACACGCCGTTGCGCTTAACACGGTCGATGGCTTGGACGTGCTCATCCACGTTGGTTTGGACACTGTTCAGCTCGAGGGCAAGCACTTTACCGTACATGCGCAAGTGGGTGACATCGTCCATAAGGGCGATGTGCTCATTGAGTTCGATCGCGAGGCAATTGCTGCCGAGGGCTACGATGTGACGGTTCCCATCTTGGTGTGCAACTCCGTTGAGTTCTCGAGCATCAAGGGCTCCGTTGGCGTGCATGTCGAAGAGATGGACCAGCTCATCGTTGCTCGCGAGCGCTAGCAAGTGCACGTGGCCATTAGCCTACAATTCAAACACGTTTATGGAGGGCGCCCTTGAAAGAGGACGCCCTCCGTGGCAAGATGGGAAACGTCCGAGGCTAAACAGCTTTGGGTCACCGTGGACGGGCAGGGGCCTCGACGCGGCTAGACACGAGACACATACATTACGCGACCTCGCCCTGGTGGCCGCACACGTTGGTTGCGGCCGACGCGGGCCGCGGGCAAGTGCTTGTAAGGGAGCCTTGCCTCTCTTGTACGAGAAAGGACGCGTAATGAAGATCATTAAAGCTAAAGACTACGAGGATATGAGCCGCAAGGCCGCTAATATCATCTCGGCCCAGGTTATCCTCAAGCCCGACTGTGTGCTGGGTCTTGCCACCGGCTCCACCCCGATCGGTGCCTACAAGCAGCTCGCTGCTTGGTACAAGAAGGGCGACGTCGACTTTGCCGAGGTCAGCACCTACAACCTGGACGAGTATCGCGGCCTTTCGCACGACGATCCCCAGAGCTATCACTACTTCATGCGTGAGAACTTCTTCGATCACATCAACATCGACCTGAACAACACGCATGTGCCCGACGGTTCCAACCCCGACGCCGCCGCTGCCTGCTCTGAGTACGACAAGATTGTCGCCGACGCCGGTTACCCGGATCTGCAGCTGCTCGGCATTGGCAACAACGGCCACATCGGCTTCAACGAGCCCGATGACCACTTCTCCAAGGGCACGCACTGCGTCGACCTCACCGAGAGCACCATTCAGGCCAACAGCCGCCTGTTCGACAGCATCGACGATGTTCCCCGTCAGGCCTACACCATGGGCACTCAGACCATCATGTATGCCCGCATGATCCTGGTTGTCGCTAACGGCGAGGCCAAGGCTCAGGCCGTGCACGATATGTGCTATGGTCCGGTTACGCCCGAGTGCCCGGCTTCGATCCTGCAGCTGCACACCAACTGCGTTGTCGTTGCCGACGAGGCCGCCCTTTCGCTCTGCGAGTAGCGCGAATCCTGCAGCTCGACATAGCCTTGCCTAAGGCCTCCGCTTTGCGGGGGCCTTTTTGCTATCCCTTTTCGCCCACTTGACCAAAATCTTGCCGCAAGCTTGACGAATGCCGGATGCCCAACAGCTTGATTCATTCTATATCAGATTCTATGCAAAAATGCCACTAGAAGGTCGTAGACGGTAGCGGGTGCTAGGCGAGTTGAATGACATGGCTGAACCTTGTTCATCTGCGTTACACTGCCGCTTAGATGGGACAAGCTGACAAGCTCATTTACCTGCTTAAAGACCGATTAGTCGGGGGATTAATAACAATCGGCCCTCGCTGTACAAAAACTTGCCGCTTGCGTACCAAAAGACAACCTAAAACACAAGGTCGCTCTATTCATAGCGCGGCTTGTATGGTCTTGCGGCTACAGTGTCCATACGGTCGAGTTGAGGAGCGGGCATGGTAAACGATTTGAGCGGTATAGACGACCTCGAGCTGATGCCGTTAGGCGGAGGCTATATGGTGCGACGCGAACGCTTGATGAATGAGCTTATCGCCAAGGGCCGAAAGGCCGGCATCGTGGTTCTTTATGCGCCCGATGGGTTTGGGAAGACCTCGGTGCTGCTGCAGTACACCCATGAGGTTAAATGCGACCCGACGCGAGGCCCCGTGCGGATTATCGAGGCCGATCGCGCCATTGGGCGCGAGGTGTTTATGCAGCTCGAGGTGGTTACCGAAGAACTTAAAGACAAACCGCACTCTCTTATCGCGATTGATAATGTGCCAAACCTCGATCAGCACGATACCGAAGACCTCATCGACAGGATTCGCGGCCTGCGCGCTATGGGGATAGGGGTCTTTATCTCCTGCCGTCCTTCAAATCGTCAGCTGATTCACGGGCTGGGCGATTCGGTTAAGATCAATGCGCAGATGCTCAAGGTGCATGCCTATGAGTATTCGGCGTGGGCATCGGCGTTTTCGATCAGCACATCGCTCGACTTTTATCAGCTCACGCAGGGCGTGCCCGAGCTCGTTTCGGCATTGCAGACGGGTCTGTATGGCCAAGGCGACGTAGCCGGTCTGCTCGAAAACGAGATTGTCAACGTATATGGCGCGGCACTTGCCGATCTGGCTTCGCTCGACAATAATGCGCTGTTTTGCGTGGCATGCCTCATGGTTTTAATGGGCGAGGGCAATATTGCGGAACTCGAGGCTTGTGGGGTAAGGCTGTCGATGGTCGACCAGTCCTACTTTGTACGCGACTACCCGATCTTTGGCTTGGATCCCGCCGAGCGGAGTTTTACGTGTCTGGGCACGGAGGATAACGGACGCTTGCGCTTGCGTAAGTTGGTGGCCGAGGTTCGCCCCGAACTTGTTCCGAGGGCGGCCCGGATTTTGCTTAAGGCGGGCCGATGCGATGCGGCGATGGGCCTGGCGGACGCCTTTTTGGACCGTGAAGCGGTCCTTGAACTTGCTGGACAGTATGGGGTCGATCTTGCTCTGACGGGGCACGGGGCCGATATCTGCCGAGCAGCGCTGGGCACGATCGATGCCGACGATCCGGCTCCAGAGCCAACGCCTGCCGAGGCGCTTGGCGTATATCTGGCAGCGGTCAGCGTGTCCAATACAAAGCTCGCCCGCTATATGGCATCGGTCATCGAGCGCGGGGGCGAACGGGCGGCTTGCGAAATAGACCCTGTTTCATGGAGGGTGGCCCAGACACTGACGGCTGTTTGCTATGGGGACAACGGGCTTGGGCTTCCTACGAACCTGGCCGTGCCAGAAATCGAGACATCCCATACCGCACTCGATATGTTGTCTGCGCATATCGAGGTCAAGCGCTGCCTGACCGAGCGGGGAGATGACGGCGGCGTTCTACAGCAGCTCAAAACGAGCAAGGCCTACGATTGCGAGCTCGACATCGCGGGGATTGTCATACGGGCCGATAGCATGCTGGTGGAGCTCTTTGACGGGTCGTTTGCGGGAACCGACGAGCGCGACGACGAGATGACGGTGGTGCGGGAGGCGCTCGACGTACGTGGGCTTAAGGCGATGGCTATCTGGGTGCGCATGGTGTTGGCGGCACGGCGGCTCCTTTCCGGCTTGCCGGTAACCGACGACGCGGCGTTCAACGAGCTCGATCGTTTTGCCGTGCGCATGCGCGACAACCAGATTCAGCTGTTTGGCCTGTTGCTAGAAGGCTGGCAGTCGCTGGCAGAGGGACGGCCGGTTAATGCAAAGTTCCGTGCGGTCCAAGTGCTCAAACTTGCCGAGGAGTCGATTGCGTACATGCGCGATAACGCATTGCTGCTGGAGCGCGCGGCATATCTACGTAACACCTCGATGGTTTCGGTACGCGAGGAAGCGGAGCTACTCGATATAAGCCAGACGCAGGTTGGTGGAGCAGAAGCCTGGATGGTGGCGCTGCATTTGGCCTGTGCGGGCCGAGACAGCGATCTTGCGGCCTGGATGTCCATGAATCGTGCGGGGATTCTAGAGCCATCGTATCGGCTCTTTGCGCGCCTTGCCATGCATTGTCTGGGCGAGCCGGCGGGCAGGATACGCAAGAAGCTTCCCGTGCGCGAGCTGTCGCGGTACTCGCTGCGCGACGATTTGGAAGGGGAGGGCGAGCGCCTGTTCCAGGCCGGCGAGGTTGAAGCCGTTGATACCATCGACCATATCGAGATTCGCATGTTTGGTGCGTTTCGCGCCGAGCGCGACGGGTTTCCCATCACGGATAAAATGTGGCGCCGCAAGAAGGCGGCGACGCTTGCCGAGCGGCTTGCGCTGGGCATGGATTCGCTCGTCGATCGCGAGACGCTGGCAATGGAGCTGTGGCCCCATGCCGAGTTCGATAGCGCCCGCAACAACCTGTACTCGACGATATCGCGCTTGCGGTCGGCTTTGGGCCCGACGCCGGATGGCAAGTCATGTGTGCTCATCCAAAATGAATGCATCGGACTCAACGGCGATTACGTCAAGACCGATGTACGGCTGTTTGACCAGATAAGCCGCGAGGTTTTGGGAAATCGCACAGGTGCGCGCGGGCCCCATTTAGTTGAGCTGTGCCTTAAGATTGAGCAGCTTTATGCCGGACCGCTGTATGTTCCCAATGGCTGTAATCCCACCTACTTTTTGCGCATGCGACGCATTATGCAGTCAAAGTACATCGATTGCATGATTAAGGGAGCAAATGCCGCTCTAGAAGAAAACGATCTGCAATCGGCGATTTGGCTGGCGGAGTCGGGGCTTCGGCAGGAAACGGCGCGTGAGGATATGGTGCGCTGCGCCATGCGCGTCTACAGTGCGGCGGGGCGGCGGCGCGATATCGTCGAGCTGTACAGCGGACATATGCACCATCTGAGGGAACAGGTCAATGGCGTGCCCGAGCCCGAGACGCGGCGTCTATACGAGCGCTTGGTGGAGGGGCGGCTCAATCGTGTGCTGGTCGAGCGATAAAAAACGGGCGCCCGAAGTACTTGGGCACCCGTAAGCTTGCTATGTGTTGGATCGCCGGATCATTGGCTCTTAGACGAGTTTGATCTTCTCGATGTCCTTGCGCGAGGACTCGCGATACAGCGAGAACTTGCGGCCGATGACCTGGACGACCTCGGCGTGGCAACGCTCAGCGAGCTCCTCGGCGGCCTCGCGGGCAGAAAGGCTGGAGCCGTCCAGCACAGAGCACTTAACGAGCTCATGCTTCTCCAGATAGGCGACCGTCTGCTCGACGGTGCCCTCGTTGATATCGGACTTGCCGATGATGATGGCGGGGTTGAGGTGATGGGCCATGCTGCGAAGCTGCTTGACCTGTGCTCCTGTCAGTGCCATGGGTTCTCGCTTTCTATGTATGGGGCGCCCCGCAATGGGGCCTTAATCTACGTGAACTGTCCCACGATAGCGCAGGAACGGCACGGTGTGGGGCGCGTTTGCCCAGTTCAAAAAGAATGCGGATGCCGGGCGGGTGGACGGTGCGGGCTGCGAACAGGCTATGAACTGGGCGCAGAGACCGGATCCCATGCAATAAACGCCCAACGAACCTTACGGATATGGTCGAGCATATAGCGCCCCTGCGGCACGCCCTTGGAGCCCGGCTCACCGGCATGGGGGTTCTCAATCATGTGTTGGGCGATGTAGTCGCGCAGGCGGTCGATCTTATCCTCGTTGCCATGCTCGAGCATACGGGAAAAATCTGCCACGCCCGCCTCAAGGCTATCGAAAGTATCGCGACGAGGCGATTCAAAGTACGTAACCTGCGGCAGGGCACCCATCTGAATGAGGATATTGAAGGCGTACACAAAGCCATTGCTGCAGGTAACCGAGGCACCGATGGCGTTCATCAGGTGCAGGTCATAGCGCGGGCTGGAGTTGGCGACCATCGTGACGGCACAACGACGACGAGCCGTACGATCAAGCTTGGCAAGCGCGCCTTTTAGATTGGTGGTCGTAACCGAACGACTGGCAAAGGCAACATCTACCGCTTTCGCGACCGGTCCAACCAAATCCCAATCATCATCCCAAGCAAGCTCAAGCGGCGTTATGCGCCTTTCGAGTCCGTAGTACTCAATGCCGGCATCAAGCGTGCCCAGCATAGCGGGGGAGAAGTCGGCAGCAATCACAGGATGCCCAGCCTGAGCAAGCGGAATAGCAATCGACCCAGCCCCACATCCCATATCCAGCACCGACTCACCAGGCTCAAGAGCCAGCAATTTCATAAAATCCCGGGCATACGGAGCAGTCTCCAGTGGACGAAAATGCCGAGCCCGCTTATCCCATTCAAAAGAATCATCAGCCCGATGCCGAGCGGCCTGCAGACGCATCCATTCGCCATTCCAATCCGCAGAAAGCAGCTCAGAACGAGTATCCCCATCAACCACGGGCCAACCTCCTAGCAACAAAAAAGCGACTCCCCCCAAAAGAAGAGCCGCAACCAGCATATATCAGAAAAGAACCGTTCCAACGCCAAACCGCCGCACCAGCCAAGTGGTGCAGGAGCGAAGCAACTGCAACCGGGATAGACCCCAACTGAGGTCCCGTTGTGCGGGAGCCCCGGGGAGGGCAAATATATAAGGTCGATCGCGAGTTCCGCACGAGCCGGAGAGCACTTAATGTGCTCTCCGTGCGAGTCAGGACTGTTCGAGCAGGCGACCTTATATATTTGCCCTCCCCGGGGCTCCTCGCCAGTCCCCCTCAGCTAGTTCTTGAGCGAGTTCAGCGGAGCCGGGAAGCGTCCACCGCGGTGGGCAAGCACGGTGCCGGCGTTGGGGTTCACCGGCATGATGGGCGCACGGCCGAACAGACCACCGTACTCGACGCAGTCGCCCACGCCCTTGCCGATGGCGGGAATCACACGGACGGCCGTGGTCTTGTTGTTGATGACGCCGATGGCCATCTCGTCGGCGATGATGCCGGCGATGGTCTCGACCGGGGTGTCGCCGGGGATGGCGATCATGTCCAGGCCAACGGAGCACACGCAGGTCATGGCCTCGAGCTTCTCGAGCGAAAGCGCGCCGGCTTCGACGGCGGCGATCATGCCGGCATCCTCGGACACGGGGATAAAGGCGCCCGAGAGACCGCCCACGCTGGAGCTGGCCATGACGCCGCCCTTCTTGACGGCATCGTTGAGCATGGCGAGCGCGCAGGTCGTGCCGGGGCCACCGCAGGTGCCCACGCCGATGATCTCGAGGATGCGGGCAACGGAGTCGCCGATGGCAGGCGTGGGAGCCAGCGACAGGTCGACAATGCCCTTCTCGACACCCAGGCGATGGGCGGCCTCGCGGCTCATGAGCTCGCCGGCACGGGTGATCTTAAAGGCGGTCTGCTTGATCTTCTCGGCGACCTCCATCATCGATGCGGAATCGGGCAGCGTCTCCAGGGCTGCGGCCATAACGCCGGGGCCCGAGACGCCTACGTTGATGACGGCGTCGGCCTCGCCACCGCCGTGGACGGCGCCCGCCATAAACGGGGAGTCCTCGACCATGTTGGCAAAGCAGACAAACTTGGAAGCGCCGACGGAATCCTGGTCGGCCGTGAGTTTGGCGGCATCGATGATGGTCTGGGCGGCCATGAGCACGGCGTCCATGTTGATACCGGCACGCAGGCTGGCGACGTTGACGCTGGAGCAGACGCGGCTGGTGGTAGCGAGCGCCTGGGGGATGGACTGGATGACGCGGCGGTCGGCATCGCCGATGCCCTTCTGAACGAGCGCGGAGAAGCCACCCAGGTAATCGATGCCGAGCGTCTCAGCCGCGCGGTCGAGGGCATGCGCGATGGGGGTGAGGTCCTCATCCTTGCAGCACGCGGCGATCTGCGCCACCGGGGTGACGGAAACGCGCTTGTTGACGATGGGGATACCGTACTCGCGCTCGAGGTTCTCGGCGGTCTCGACCAGATGCTCAGCCGTGTGCGTCACGTGGTCGTAGATCTTCGTGCACATGCGGTCGAGGTTCTCGTCACCGCAACCCATGAGCGAAACACCCATGGTGATGGTCCTGATGTCGAGGTTCTGTTCCTCAACCATGCCGCGGGTTTCCGCGATTTCTGCGGGCGTGATCGCCATCCTTGCGCTCCTATCTGCCAAAACGAGCATAGTCTTATCTATTCTAACGTGCCGCACGTGCCAAGTGGCGCATGCGGCACGTTTTGGTGCTCGGTTGTTTCCGTTGTGTTACTGCCCAAAGACCTCTTCGGCGATGCGCGCACTTTCGGCGGCATCCTTGGCGTAGTAGTCCGCGCCGATCTGCTTGGCGTATTCGGGAGTGAGCACGGCGCCACCTACGATGATCTTGACGCCCGGCACCTCAGTATGAAGCAGCTTGATGGTCTCCTCCATGGCGACGACTGTGGTAGTCATAAGCGCCGAGAGGCCGACGAGCTTGATGTCGCGCTCCTGTACGGTCCTGAGCACCTCCTTCGGGTCGACGTCGCGACCCAGATCAAAGACGGTGTAGCCGTAGTTGTCGAGCAGCATTTTGACGATGTTCTTACCGATGTCGTGGATGTCGCCCTTGACGGTGGCCACGCAGATTTTGCCCTTGTCGGCAATCTCGCCGGCGGGCATCAGGCGCTTGATGGTGTCGAAGCCCACGCGCGCGGCCTCGGCCGAGGCCATGAGCTGCGGCAAGAAGAACTTGCCCTGGTCAAAGAGGACGCCAACCTCGTCGAGGGCGGGGATAAAGTGGTTGTTGATGAGGTCCATGGCATCGTGATCTGCCAGCAGACGCTCGGTCTCGGCCGCGATTTCGCCCTTGCGGCCCGAGACGACCATGCGACGAATCGGGTCGTCGTTGCCGTCGGTGCCGTCGGTGCCGGCGGCAGGCGCGGCATCACTCGATGCGGCCTGAGCTGCTGCCGGGTTAGCGGCGATCTTGTACGGATCGGTCCAGCCGGCGTAGCGCTCGATGTATCCGGTCGAGCCCTCGTCCTCAACGCTCAGGACGCGATAGCTGTAGACGGTGTCCATAAAGCGCTTGGAAGCCGGGTTCATGATGGGGGCGTCCAGGCCCGCGCCAAAAGCTGCGGCCAAAAAGACCGAGCCCAGCAGCGGGCGGGCAGGCAGGCCAAAGCTGATGTTCGACACGCCGAGCGCGCATTTGACGCCCAGACGCTCCTTACACAGGGACATGGCGCGCAGGATCTGCTCGGCCTGGCGTTGATTGGTCGAGGCGGTCATGACCAGGCAGTCGATGAGGATGCGGTCCGGTCCGATGCCGTAGCGGGCAGCCTCGGCCACGATGCGCTCGGCGATGGCGAAGCGAGCCTCGGCGGTATCGGGGATGCCGCCTTCGTCGAGCGTAAGGCCGACGACGTTGGTGCCGTAGTGGGCGACCAGCGGAAAGATCTCATCCATGATCTGCTGCTTGCCATTGACCGAGTTGATGATGGGCTTGCCGGCGTAGCGGCGCACGGCGGCCTCGACGGCTGCGGGGTCGGTGGAGTCGATCTGCAACGGCAGCAGCGTGGAGCCCTGGAGCTGTTCGGTCGCCTGTTGGATGATCTTGACCTCGTCGATCTCGGGCAGGCCCACGTTAACGTCCAGGATGTCGGCGCCCTGTTCCTGCTGGCTGATACCCTGGCTCACGACGTAGTCCAGGTCGCCGTCGCGCAGGGCCTGCTGCAGGCGCTTTTTGCCGGTGGGGTTGATGCGCTCGCCGATGACGGCGATCTTGTGGCCGTCGCAGGGAAGGTCCACGACCGTTTGGGCGCTCGTGACCGACATGCTGGGCTTGCGGCGGCGCGGGCTGGGCGTGTGGTTATCGATAAGCGTGCGCAAGGCCGCCATGTGCGCCGGCGTGGTGCCGCAGCAGCCGCCCACGACGCTCACGCCGTCGGCGATCATGCCGGCGACGGCTTCGGCGTATTCGGGGGCCTGGATATCAAAGACGGTATTGCCGTCATCGTCTACGTGGGGGAGTCCCGCGTTGGCCTGCACCATAACGGGCTTGTCGGTAACGGTGAGCATACGTGCGGCGAGTCCTCGGAGCTCGGCCGGTCCTTGGCTGCAGTTGATGCCCAAAACGTCGGCACCGATGGCGTCGAGCGTGATGGCGGCGACCTCGGGACTCGTTCCCAGGAAGGTGCGACCGTCTTCCTCAAAGGTCATGGTGGCAAAGACGGGCAGGTCGGAGTTCTCGCGGCAGGCGAGGACAGCCGCCTTGATCTCGGCAAGGTCAGTCATGGTCTCGATAATAAAGAGGTCCACGCCCGCATCGACGCCGACGCGCACCTCCTCGGCAAAGAGGTCGTAGGCCTCGTCAAAGCTGAGGGTGCCTAAGGGACGAAGCAGCGCGCCGATGGGGCCGATGTCACCAGCGACGTAGCGGGCGCCGGCCGCGCGGGCGCAGGCGACAGCGGCGGCAAAGACGTCTGCCACGGTGGCGGCACCGTCGAGCTTGTGGGCGTTGGCGCCAAAGGTGTTGGCGGTGATCACGTCGCAGCCGGCCTCGACATATTGACGTTGGATATCGGTGATAACCTGGGGTTCCTCAAAGTTGAGCAGCTCGGGCAGGGCGCCCGCCTTCATGCCAGCGGCCTGCAACATGGTGCCCATGCCGCCGTCGAACAGCAGGTGTCCCGTGCCCTCGATGGCCGCACGCAGGCGATCGTCCTTAATGCGAAGGTCGTCGATTGTGCGCGTCTTGTACGCGGCGCCGTTGCGACGTGCGGCATCAACGGGTGCCGCCAATGCAGTGCCGTCAGAATCATGAGTGATAAGCGGAGTAAACATCGAGGGCTCCTAATGGCTGGAATAGCAGGTGGTGTGGGCGGCGCGGAAGCGGCAGTTCTCGCGCATGCGGCAGATATTGCAGGTGGGGCGGGTCTGGGCGTCGTGGACTTCGCCGTCGAACAGGCCGATCACCGCGGTCACGCTCTTGGTGGGCATAAGCAGGCTGGTGGGCGTGACGGTCAAACCGATGAGGCGCGTGGCGTTGAGCGCGTTGACGATCGAGCGCTGGACCGAGAGCGGGCAGTCGCCGTAGCCGGGACTAAAGCGCCAGTTGCCGGCGAGCCCATGAACGGCGGCGTCCGTCTTGACCTGCTGGTCCATTTGCTCAACGGCGGCTTCCACGTAAGCGGAGCACGCGGCGTCGAGCACGGCTCCCTCCAGAGGCTGCTGGGTTCCCGTGGTGCGCAGACGACGCTCGGCGTCCATGCCGAGGGTGCATGCCATGAGCGCGGCAAAGCGGGCGTCCTTAAGATGACGATAGATATCGCGACCCCGCAGCTCAACATTGGTGCCGACCAGGCGAATGCAAGGTTCTCCCTGCTCGTCCACACCCGTGGCATCGACGGCAAACACGCGGCGCACGCCACGGGGCTCAATGTCCAATTCCAGACGCTCGACCACAAGCTCAATACGCTGCGACAGCTCGGGCTCAATCTGCTGGCCGCCGTAACCCAGATACCGCAGCATCTCGGCACGGTCGACACGGGGATGGTGCGCAGCATCGACACGGTAAAGCGCCGGCGACGCAAGGTCGGCCGGCACTTCGACAGCGATTGTATCGATGTGCGGTTTTTCCATTACCCCAGGCGCTCCATAATGGTCGCGGCGATCGCAGGACGGTTCATAGTGTACAGGTGCAGGCCGTCGGCGCCGTGCTCCTTGAGGTCGCAAAGCTGGCGGGCTGCATAATCTACACCGGCTGCCTGCAGGCTCTCGTGGTCATTCTCGTACTTGGCGAGAATCTTGATGACGGGGGAGGGCAGCGACGCGCCGCACATAAAGACCATGCGGCTGATCTGTGACTTGCCCATAAACGGCATGATGCCCGCGGTAATGGGCACGGTGATGCCGGCCTTGTCGGCAAGCTCGCGAAAACGGTAGAAGCACTCGTTATCAAAGAAGAGCTGCGTCACAAAGAAGCTCGCGCCGGCGTCCTGTTTTTGCTTGAGGTGTTCGACCGAGAGGTTGAGATCCTCACAGGCAATGTGGCCCTCGGGGTAGGCTGCGGCGCCCACGCAAAAGCCGGCGTCGACGAGCTCGGGGATGAGGTCGCGGGCGTAGGCGTAGTCGGAGGCGGGCTTGTCGTTCTCGGTTGCGCCGGCAGGGAGATCGCCACGCAGGGCCAGGATGTTTTCCACGCCGGCGGTGCGATACTCGTCGATCTTGGCGGCGATATCGGCGTGCGAGCGGCCCACGCAGGTAAGGTGTGCCACCGAGGGTGTATCGAATTCGCTCGTAATCATATGCGCGATGGGGGCGGTGGTGGCGCCGTTGCCCGAGCCGCCAGCCGAGCAGGTGACCGAGACAAAGCTCGGCGAAAGCTTACACAGATTGCCTGCCACTTCGCGAGCCGTGTCGAGGGTGAGCTCGCCCTTGGGCGGGAACATCTCAAACGAAACGGGTGCGGTGCCCTGGGATGCTGCCTGCTTAAAAACCTCGTCGACGCGCATATCGTGCTCCTCTAGATACGTAATAGTGTGAAGTGTTGTAAGGATTCTACAGCACCACTGTGCCACGGTGGAGTTTCACTCGCTATTTGAGGATACCAATCAAAGATGCCTTGCTATCGGCTTTCTCTATAACAGAGCGGCTAATCTAGGCACGGACTATAAAGACTGGTATCTGATGCAAAATACCAGTTAATAGAGCTCCATCCCAAATTGACTACCCTTAAACCATGGGGAGAGGTCTGCAATTTATGCAGTTGATTGGCTGTTGAGGGTGGCAACGCCGCCTCGATAGGGTAACCTCATTGATTGGTTTCGCGACAGCAACATAACGGTAATGTCGCGGAAACACGGCGAGTCTAAGCTATGACTCGTTCGTTAGTAATCAACACCGCTTCTCACGCGGTGCCGATACGAAGGGAGTTCCGTATGGCCGAACTTACTGACCGCTTCGGGACCATGGTGTTCTCTGAGGAAGTCATGAAGGACTACCTCCCCAAGGACATTTGGAAGCGCCTTGCTGCAACCCTCGAGGGCGGTGAGCCGCTCGACCTGGATGTGGCCAACGCCGTTGCCCATGCCATGAAGGTCTGGGCCATCTCCAAGGGCGCGACGCACTACGCGCACTGGTTCCAGCCGCTTTCGGGCATTACTTCCGAGAAGCACGACAGCTTCCTGGAGCCCAACCACGACGGCACCGCCATTACCAAGTTTACGGGCAAGAACCTCATCCAGGGCGAGCCCGATGCCTCGAGCTTCCCCAACGGCGGCCTGCGCGCTACCTTCGAGGCCCGTGGCTACACCGCTTGGGATCCCACTAGCCCCGCCTTTATCAAGGACGATGTCCTGTGCATCCCCACGGCTTTCTGCTCCTACACGGGCGAGGCCTTGGACAAGAAGACCCCGCTGCTGCGCTCCATGACCGCGCTCTCGCGTGAGTCCAAGCGCGTTTTGGCGCTGTTTGGCAAGACCCCCAAGAAGGTCGTTCCTTCCGTGGGCGACGAGCAGGAGTACTTCCTGATCAAGAAGGATGCCTACCGCAAGCGCAAGGACCTGGTCATCACCGGCCGCACCCTCTTTGGTGCTGCTCCCTGCAAGGGCCAGGAGCTCGAGGAGCACTACTTTGGCGCTATCCGCCCCACCGTCTCGGCCTATATGAAGGACCTGGACGATGAACTGTGGGCGCTTGGCATTCCCGCCAAGACCAAGCACAACGAGGTTGCTCCCTGCCAGCATGAGCTTGCACCGGTCTATGGCGAGGTCAACGAGGCCATCGACCAGAATCTGGTCATGATGGAGAAGATGAAGCTCATCGCCTCCCGCCACGACTTGGTCTGCCTGCTGCACGAGAAGCCCTTCGAGGGCATCAACGGTTCGGGCAAGCACAACAACTGGTCGCTTGGCACCGAGTCCGAGAATCTGCTCGATCCGGGCGACACCCCGCTCGACAACCTGCAGTTCATCGTCTTTCTCACCGCGGTGATCGAGGCCGTCGATAACTATCAGGAGCTCCTGCGTGCCTCCGTTGCCTCGGCCGGCAACGACCATCGTCTGGGCGCCAACGAGGCTCCTCCGGCGATTATGTCCATCTTCCTGGGCGACCAGCTTACCGAGGTCGTCGAGAAGATCATCGATGGCAAGGCTTCCGTCCATGCCACGCGCGGCGTGCTCGACCTGGGCGCCGATACCCTGCCCAAGCTGATGCAGGACAACACCGACCGCAACCGCACCTCCCCGTTTGCCTTTACCGGCAATAAGTTTGAGTTCCGTGCCTGCGGCTCCGAGCAGAACGTCTCCGACTCCAACCTGGTGCTCGATGCCGCCGTGGCCAAGTCGCTCAAGTCCTTCGCCGACGCGCTTGAGGGTACGCCCGAGGATGAGTTCCAGGACGCTGCGCTCGAGTACTGCAAGAAGGTCCTGACCGACCACCAGCGCATCCTGTTCTCCGGTGACGGCTACTCTGACGAGTGGCCCGTTGAGGCCGAGAAGCGCGGTCTTGCCAACAACAAGACCACGGCCGACGCCCTGCCCGCCTTTGTTTCCGATAAGGCCATTGCGCTCTTTGAGGAGACGGGTGTCCTGACCAAGGCCGAGGCCCAGTGCCGCTACGACTGCAAGCTCGAGAAGTACAACAAGCTCATGAACATCGAGGCCACCACGATGGTTCGCGAGGCGCGTCGTACCTATCGCCCGGTCATTACCGCCTATGCCACCAAGGTCGCTAAGGGCCTTGAGACTATTCGTGCCGCTGGTGCGGAGGCCGCCATGCAGTGCGAGCAGAACACGCTCAACAAGCTCTGCAACGGCATCACCACCATCAACGACTCCATCAAGGCGCTCGACGCCGTGCATCAGAAGGCCGAGGCTCTCGATGGCCAGGAGCAGGCCAACGTGTATGCACATGAGGTCGTTCCCGCTATGGATACGCTGCGCGCCGCCGTGGATGCCATGGAGGAGATTGTGGCCGCTGACTACTGGCCGGTCCCGACCTACGACGACATTCTGTTCTATGTGTAACAGACACGTTTGATTTTGCGCGTGAAGGGGTCTCGCCTGTGTGAGGCCCCTTCTTTTTTGCCGCTTTGACCTGCTTTGAACTTGCAGCCGAGCGAGCGTTTCGCGCGGGGCATTTTAAAAGTTGTAACCTGTTTTGGCATGCGGACGTTTCGGGCGTTTGTTCATAAAGGGGAGGATGATCCGATGAGGGTATTCGATATCGTGTTTAGCCCGACCGGCGGAACGGAAAGGGCGTCTGGCTACATTGCCAATGCGTTGGAAGGGGAAACCGTTGCTGTAGATCTGACCGATAGCGGGCTTGGTTTTCGCACGGTTGCGATGACAAAAGAGGATGTAGCCGTGATCGCGGTGCCCTCGTATGGCGGGCGAGTCCCGGCTGTGGCTGCGGAGCGCTTGGGTATGATGCGGGGAAACGGTGCGCAGGCTGTTCTGGTTTGTGTTTACGGAAACCGCGCGTATGAGGACACGCTGGTCGAGCTTGAGGATGCGGCAAAGGGCGCGGGCTTTCGGGTGATCGCGGCGGTTTCTGCCATCGCCGAGCATTCTATTGTTCGCCAGTTTGCAGCCGGTCGGCCAGACCCACAGGACGCGGCGCAGCTCGCTGGGTTTGCGAATCAGATTCAGCAAAAGATATCTGCAGGAGATGCTTCTGAGCCGGCTATTCCGGGCAATCGTCCCTATAAGAAGGCCGGGGGCGCCGGTATGGTGCCCAAGGCCACAAAAGAGTGCACCGCTTGCGGGGCTTGTGCCGCAGCGTGCCCTGTTGGCGCTATCGATAAAGACGATCCCAAGCGGGTGGACAAAAAGGCCTGCATCTCTTGCATGCGCTGTGTCGCCGTATGTCCGCATGCCGCCCGCGCGGTAAACCCCATCATGCTCTCTGCGGCTACCAAGATGTTGAGCAAAGCCTGTGCCGAGCGGAAGGAGTGCGAGCTGTTTATCTAGCGCAGGGGCTTTGAGTCTTCTTCATCTAATGTCAAGAAAGAACGAACCCGTGCGATGGTAACTCGCACGGGTTCGTACATTTTTGAGTTGGTGCCCCCAGCGGGATTCGAACCCGCGATATCCACCTTGAAAGGGTGGCGTCCTTGGCCGCTAGACGATGGGGACAGCGGGAAAGAGTATAGCAGACTTTTTTATCTGTTCACATATCGTTGGCAAACTGGAAAACCACCACACAGGAGTGGGTTTCTATTCCGATTTTCAAATATCTCAATCTGTAACATCTGGGCGGGCAAATCGGTTCTATCTGTTACAGATCGAGACAGACGGCGGGCGTCGGGACGAATATCTCAATCTGTAACAGTAAGACGACTTTCAACGGCCTAGATGTTACAGATCGAGACAAACAAACGTGGCAGATCAAAACCACCACAAAGGGGCCTGTCCCCTTTGTGGTGGCGGGGCGTTAGGGGAGGAGCTTCATCGCGGCGTCGTGGGCGGCGTGCTCGTAGGTGTCGTCGAGGGGTTTGAGCGGCAGCAGGGCGGTGGTCTGTGCATCGCCACGGCGCTCGAGAGCGTGGGTGATGAGCCAGTCGGCGAGCTCGGGGTTCTTGGGCAGTGCCGGCCCGTGCAGGTACGTGCCGATGACGCCCTTGTAGATGAGACCCTCAAAGCCATCGTCGCCGTTGTTGCCGGTACCTGTGACGACGGACGTTCCGAGCGGCGTGGCCTCTGCATCGAGCAGGGTGCGGCCGCCGTGGTTCTCAAATCCCACAAAGGGCTCGGGTGCCAGGTCGGTCTTGACGGCGACGTTGCCGATCAGGCGGTCGGAGCCGCGCACGGTTTCAGCAGCAACGACGCCCAGGCCCTCGATGCGATCCTCGCCCATATAGTACGAACGGCCGAGCAGCTGATAGCTGCCGCAGATAGCGAGCAGCGAGCCGCCATCCTCAACATAGGCCGCGACCTTGTCTTTTTGGGCGAGCAGCTCGTGTGCCACGGCTAGCTGGTCGCGGTCGGAGCCGCCACCCATCATGACGATGTCGGCGTCGGTGAGATCGAGCGACTCGCCCATACGGACCTCGTCCACGCGCACGGGGATGCCACGCCAGGCGCAGCGGCGCTCGAGGGCAATGACGTTGCCGCCGTCGCCATAGAGGTTGAGGGCATCGGGATACAGGTAGACGATGCGTAGCGGGCGCGAAAGCTCGACCGGCGCAATGTCGGTGGGGACAGCGCTGCCATCGGCGCGCGTTACGGCGTGGGAGGCGACCGAGCTTGCATCGGTGCCCTTAAGATCGTCGAGCTCCTTGACCAGTGGCGGGAAGGCCGTGTAGTTGGCGACGGCGTAGAAAGTATCGCCAGCCTCCTCGTCCGCCACGGCACCGATTGCTTGCTCGATATTCGAGATGATGGCGGCGTCGATGCCGGCGTACTTGAGACGCACCTGCATATCGTGCGCACGCGTGCCGCCGGCAAAGGCGACAAGCCCTGGGGTGTCGGCGATGCGCTCGAAGTCGACGTCGTAGATCCACGAGACATCGTGGCCGTCGGCGTCGTTGTCGTTCAGGAAAAAGGCGCAGAGCCTGCCACCTGCTGTTTTAATGGACTGGATTTGTCGATCGAAGCCTACGGGATTTTTGGCCAGATTGGCCTCGACGGTACGGCCGGCGATTTCCCAGCGGCCCATGCGTCCGCCGGCGGGGACGTAGGCGTCGAGCGTGGGCTGCAGGCGCGCGGTGTCCACGCCCAGCTCGTGGGCGGCGAAGAAGGCTGCGGCTACGTTGTAGACCATATACAGGCCGTTGTAGCGCGTGGCGATGTGCGTTGCGGGTGCGTCGATATCGGATCCAAAGACCAGGTCAAAGCCGTAGCCGTCGCAGCCGAGCTCCACGCCCGCCACGCGACGGACAAGCCCAGGGCGGGCCCAGCCGCACGAGGGGCAATGGTATGCGCCAAGCTGTCCGTACTGCACATAGTCGTACTCCAACGGCGCGTTACATTGCGAGCAAAAACGCGAGTCGCTAATGCGATCGGACTCGGTGCCCGTGGCACCGTCGATGCCAAAGGCGATGCTTGCATTGGGAACGCGCGCGGCGATCGCGGCACACAGCGGGTCGTCTGCGTTGTAGATGAGCGTCGTTGCCGGTGAAAGCTCCAGCGCGTGGGCGATGACGTCCTGGGTGTGGTCGATCTCGCCGTAACGGTCCAGCTGGTCGCGGAACAGGTTGAGCAGCACAAAGTACGTCGGCTTGAGCTTGGGCAGAACGCGTACGGTGTAGAGCTCGTCGCACTCAAAAACGCCCACGCGCTTGCCGCTGCTGGTGTGCTTAAGGCCGCCGCGGGCCTCGAGCAGAGCACCCACCACACCAGGCTCCATATTGTTGCCGGCACGGTTGCACACCACGGTAGCACCGCTGGCAGCAACGGCGTCGGCGATGAGGTTGGATGTGGTGGTCTTGCCATTAGTGCCGGTGATCACCACGCTGCGGTCGACCAGGCTCGCGAGGTCGCTTAGCAGCTCGGGGTCGATTTTCATGGCGATGCGGCCGGGAAGCACGCCGCCCTGGCGCTTGAGGACGGAGCGCAGCCCCCAGCGAGCGATATCGCTCGAGGTGCAGGCAAGAGATGAGCGGAGGTTCATGAAGCCGTTCCTAACATAGATGACATGGTCGGGGCGATCGCGTCGCTAAAAGCCGTAGCGGCGCGCAAATTCCTGGGCAAGCTGCGATACGTCTTCGCAGGCGTTGGCCCAGGGGGCAAAGTCGGGGGTGTCCGAGATAATGCCGTCGGCTTCCCAAACCGCCTGGTGCGAGAGGTCCCAGGGGTCGCGCGGCTCGGGTCGGCAGGGAAGATACGGCGTCTGGTACATGGGGTTCAGCAAGAAGAACGCGCCGCCCTCGCAACGGTTGGCGAACTCACGCAGCGCGCGCGTCGCCGGGCGCATCTTGTTTGTTTTGAACAGCAGAATCGTGCGGGCGAGCAGGTACCAGGGGGAGTTCTCGAGTGCGTCTGCCCCCATCTGCTCCTCGAGCTGATGGGCCAGGGCAAAAAAACCGTCCTGGTCTTCCAAGCGGGCGAGGGCAAGCAACACGGTGCCGGCGGCCCGGGTGGGATAGCCCTCCGCCTTAAGGACACGGCGAGAATAGTTGGCGGCGGCGCGGTAACGAGCGCTCGCCATACACAGCTGCGAGATGGCCTCGAGCGTGTGGAGCCACCCGATTAGAGCCGGCTCGCTCACGGTAAGGTCTGCTGCGGTGATACCGTCGGCCAAAACATTATTGGCCCAGTAGTGCGGAGCCTCCATATCAAAACCGGGCACGCTCTGTTGCAGGTAGTCGGCCGTGCTCGCCTCGAGCTTCATCAGGTCGCCCAGGCAGGCATCGACGGGCGTGTCCGCCAGGATGATGGCGAGCAACTGCGCATCGACGGCAAGTGCATCGACGCGGACGATCTTGAGCAGCTCATCGCGCATATCGTCGAACAGACGGTTGCGCGTCTGCTCAAACTCCTCGTCGCTGCCCATGTCCTCGATGCGGCGAAGCTCGTCAAGCAAATGACGATGAACGCCGGCATAGGACAGCAGCGCTTGGGCATGCTCGGTCTGCGCATACTTGTGGGGGTTTGCGCTGATGTCGTTATGGACAAGCTCGCGTGCTGCATCGGTGAGTTCGGGGTGCGACGCCAGATAGGTGCGCTCCAGATAGGCGGGGATGTAGACGCTCGGATCCATTAGAGGTCTCCTCCCTTAAACGGCAATCCCTGTTCGGCCGCGCGCAGGATTCGTTCGTCGATCTGAGAGCGCACGATGTCGTTGGTGGCGACCCAGGCGGCAAAGCTGGCGTTGTCGGGCGCGCCTAGGCCCTCCTGCAGCACCGGCGTCGCCTCGGACAGGGCAAGGACAAGCTCATCGGTGGAGCCCGGACCTACGTTGACGCGGGCATAGATGCCATCGGGAAACTCGGTTTGGAAGTAGAGTGCTTCGGCTGCGTGCGGGCATGAGCGCACCAGGATGCGCAGGTAGTGCTCGGCGCCCTCGTAATCCAGTTCGCGCCAGGCTGCGCTCATCAGTGCGATGAGCGTCCACGGGTCCAAGTCGCGCTCTGCGTCCTTGGGACGGCGGCGCAGCGGCGTGTTGGCAAGATAGGGTACGGAGTGGGCGGAACGAAAACGCTTGAGCTCCTCGGCAGGGTATTCGAGCTTTGCCATGGCAAGCATCGCGGTATGGCGGACGCCAGCGGGGTCGTTGGGCGCAAAGTCCAGGCTGCGATTCGCGGCATCCAGCGACATGCGGTAGCGGCCGCTAATGAGCGCGCGCGATGCCAAGGCGGCAAGCCAGCGCAGGTAGGGACGGCGGGTCAGGTCGCCTGCGGCCTCACGCTCGTAGGGGTCCTGTGCCGAGGCAATCTTGAGCGCCAGGTCGTGCTCCACCTCGTCGCACTTGGACACCAGATACTGTACGTATTCCTCGTTGGATTCGGCGGTGAGCGCCGTCAGCATGCGCTGGGCATCCCAGTTGGCCGGATCGAGCGCGGCTGCCTCGCGGAGCATGTTCTCGGCGGCTGCCTCTTCCTGCTCGGCTTGGGCATCGTCGGGGATAAAGGGAATGCGGTAGTCGACGGCCTCGACCACCTTGGCGATCAGATGCCCGGCGCGGTCGCGGTCGTGCACGATGAGCGGCGCGGGGTTACGGGTGAATTGTTCCATCAGACGCTCGACGGCGGGGCCGTCAGTGAGCGGGATATTGTCGCGGCGCAAGGCCTCAAGAACGAGGCGATGGCAATCCTCTTGAATGGGATCGAATGCCATGGGGCCTCCTTTGCTGCGGTTAGGGTTCAAATGTCTCTATATAAGGTTCTAGTTTACCCGCATGTGGCACACCGGGGGTGCCGCACTTGGACATGCACCTTTGCACCACGAAGACGGATGTCGCACAAATGTCGGCACCTTGGACGACTGAGTGGTATCACGGTGCCGCAAACGGTCGATTTTTGGCGGCGAACGGGGCGCATTTTGGAGGGGCACAGTCCTGCCCGGGATATGTGGTCAACCTTGATAAAACGTTTGCCCAGCTTGTGAGTATGAATGCCCCACAAGGGTCTTCAGGGATAGAAAAAACGTTTCATCATTGTCGGCTTTAGGTGAATAACTGACCAACCAGAACGGTAGAATAGTGTTTGTCTGAGCGTTGAGACGTTTAGACATCGCGCATTGTCATCGCCGGCAACGCGCAAAACGGTCCTAACGGAGCCAATTGGGTGCTCCGTTATATACGCAAGTCTAAGAGGGGCTTGTTTAGGAGGCACAGTATGGGACGTTTTACCAATCCTCGCGATCTGTACTTTGGTGAGGGCGCTCGCCACGAGGTGAAGAACCTCAAGGGCAAGAAGGCCATCATCGTTTCTGGCGGCAGCTCTATGCGCCGCGGCGGGTTCCTGCAGGACGTTGAGGCCGACCTCAAAGAGGCCGGCATGGAGGTCAAGCTGTTCGAGGGCGTCGAGTCCGATCCGTCCATCGAGACGGTCATGAAGGGCGCCGAGGCCATGCGCGAGTTCGAGCCCGACTGGATTATCGCCATCGGCGGCGGCTCGCCCATCGATGCCGCTAAGGCCATGTGGGTCTTCTACGAGTATCCCGAGGAGTCCTTCGATAACATCATCCAGCCGTTCAGCTTCCCCGAGCTGCGTCAGAAGGCTCACTTCTGCGCCATCTCCTCTACCTCCGGTACCGCTACCGAGGTCACTGCCTTCTCCGTCATTACCGACTATGCCAAGGGCATCAAGTACCCGCTGGCCGACTTCAACATCACCCCTGATGTCGCCATCGTCGACCCCGAGCTCACCTACACCATGCCCGCCAAGCTGTGCGCTCACACCGGCATGGACGCTCTGACCCACTGCATGGAGGCCTACGTTTCCACCTGCGCTTCCATGTTCACCGACGCCAACGCTCTGCACGGCATCCGCGAGATCGTCGAGTGGCTGCCCAAGTCCTATGCTGGCGACCATGAGGCCCGTCAGCACATGCACGAGGCTCAGTGCATCGCCGGTATCGCCTTCTCCTCGGGCCTGCTCGGCATCGTTCACTCCATGGCTCACAAGACCGGTGCTGCCTTCGAGAACGGCCACATCATCCACGGTGCTGCTAACGCCATGTACCTGGGCAAGGTCATCCAGTGGAACTCCAAGGATCCCCGTGCTGCCGAGCGTTATGCTTACGTGGCCAAGGAGATCCTGCACCTTCCCGGCGAGACCAACGAGGAGCTCATCGCTGCGCTCGTCCAGAAGATTCGCGACCTCAACGACCAGCTCAACATTCCGCAGTCCATCAAGGATTACGCGAATGGTGGCGTGAAGGTCGACGCCGAGAACCCGCAGATGGTTTCCGAGGAGGAGTTCCTCGCCAAGCTGCCCGAGATCGCCGCGAACGCCGAGCAGGACGCCTGCACGCCGGAGAACCCGCGTGAGACCAAGGCTGCCGACTTCGAGAAGATCCTCAAGGCCTGCTACTACGACACCGACATCGATTTCTAATCGACTCTTGTTATCGTAACGAGGGGCTCCGCACGTATCCGTACGGAGCCCCTTTCTTTTTTCTTTTAGAGAATGGGATAGTTATGGCTGCAATTTTCAATAGCCCCAGCAAGTACATCCAGGGTCCGGACGAGCTCGCCAAGCTCGGCTCTTACGTTGAGCCGCTCGGCGCTAAGGCCCTCGTCATCGTGACGCCTTCGGGCAAGAAGCGCGTCGGTGCCAAGATCGAGGGCGGCTTTGCCGAGGCCAAGGCCGAGCTGCTGTTTGAGGACTTTAACGGCGAGTGCTCCAAGGGCGAGGTCGATCGCCTGGTTGCGCTCGCCCGTGACAACGGTTGCGACATCATCGTCGGCGTCGGTGGCGGCAAGATCCTCGACACCGCGAAGGCCGTCGCCTATTACCTGGAGTCCCCGGTTATCATTTGCCCCACCATTGCTTCGACCGATGCCCCGTGCTCGGCGCTTTCGGTGCTCTATACCGATGACGGCCAGTTCGACAAGTACCTCTTCCTGAAGGCAAACCCCAACATTGTCCTGATGGATACGACGGTTATCGCGGCGAGCCCAGTGCGCCTGACGGTTTCCGGTATGGGCGATGCGCTCGCAACCTACTTTGAGGCCCAGGCGACGCATGATGCCGACGGTGGCACTTGCGCCGGCGGCAAGGGCGGAATGGCCGGCCTGGCGCTCGCCAAGCTCTGCTACGAGACGCTTATGGCCGATGGCGTCAAGGCCAAGGTCGCACTGGAGAAGGGTGCGCTGACGCCTGCTGTCGAGCATATCATCGAGGCCAATACGCTGCTTTCGGGCATTGGCTTTGAGAGCTCGGGCCTTGCTGCTGCTCATGCCATCCACAATGGCCTGACGATGCTGCCCGAGTGCCACGGCATGTATCACGGCGAGAAGGTCGCCTTTGGCACCATCGTCCAGCTGGTACTCGAGGATGCCCCGACTGAGAAGCTCGAGGAAGTCTTGGGCTTCTGCATTGAGCTGGGCCTGCCGGTCACGATGAAGGAACTTGGCGTTGCTGAGCTTACGCGCGAGCAGGCCATGATTGTTGCCGAGGCCGCGTGCGCGCCCGATGACACCATGTGCAACATGCCGTTTGAGGTGACGCCTGAGATGGTCGCCAACGCCATCCTGGGTGCCGACGCACTGGGTCACTACTACCTTATGGATGAGTAAACTAAGGTAAGGAAGGGGCAAAGCCGACAGATGGCTTTGCCCCTTTTTGCTATGGTGCAAAGGGGTCAGGTTACTTTGCACCAATTGTTGTTGATGAAAGGGCGGATTCTCGTATGGCGCTTCCCATGGTTTATGGCGGTCCCGGACGATATGTTCAGGGGCCAGGTGAGCTCTCGCGTCAGGGCAGGTATTTGTCATGGTTGGGCTGCGCTGCCTATGTCTTGTTTGACCAGGGCACCGAGGATCGGCTGTGCAAGCAGATCGTCGATGGATTTCTGGACGAAGACCTAAGTGAGCCGTTCTTTAAGATTTATGACGGTCCGTGTACGGAAGACGCCGTTGTCGAAATGGCTAAGGAAGCCCAGGCCGAGTATTGCGACATGGTGGTGGGTATTGGCGGCGGCAAGATGCTCGATATCGCCAAGGCCGTTGCGTTTTATGCCGAGTTGCCGTTGTGCGTATGCCCCACGGCGGCTTCGATGGACGGTCCGTGCAGCGAGATTTCCGATGCCGATCTGCAGGGTGTTGCAAATGCGGTCTTTAGAAACGAGCGCAATATGGCCAACGAGCAGGCCAAGGTGACCAAACAAAAACTCGTGCAGCTCATGTGCGAGGCATAGTTTGGCGCTTGATTGATCTTGTGCAATCGAGGCGGCGATAGGCCATGGGCTATTTGCCGCAAAGATGCTCCGCGTGTAATTTGCCCGAGGCGTGGGCCGATAGCGTATCATTATCTCTTGCTTGTTTGCACTGCTCAGGGAGGGGCCGCGCATGGCGCAGGAACACGATCTGTTTGATGACATTATCGAGATCAGCAAGGGTTTCGACTTTCTTAAAAACCCGCTTGGCGGTGTGACCGATGCACTCGATCCGTCGGCGCCGCAGTGGAATCCTGCCGACTACAAGGAGCGCCCGCGCGGCAACACCATCCCGTGTCTGACCTGCAAAAACGAAAAGAGCGGCTGCACCGCGTGCATGGACGTGTGCCCGGTCAACGCTATCGAGGTCGAGGAAGACGCCATCGAGATCCTCGACTCCTGTCGCAAGTGCGGTCTGTGCGCCGCTGTCTGTCCGACCGAGGCGATCATCTCGCCGCGCCTGGCGCCCAAAAACCTGTATGACGATATCGTCTCTGCTGCTACGAGCCACGAGACCGCCTACGTCACCTGCACGCGCGCCCTCAAGCGCATGCCGCGCGAAAATGAGGTCGTCGTTGCCTGCGTGGGCGATATTACGGCAGAGACTTGGTTTTCGGTACTGGCCGACTATCCCAACGTGAGTGTGTACCTGCCGTTGGGCGTGTGCGATAAATGCCGCAACACCGGCGGTGAGGACATTCTGGGCGAGGCGATTGCGAAGGCCGAGGAGTGGTCTGGCACGGGTATGGGCCTGGAGGTCGACCCCAAGAGCCTCAAGTGCCATAAGCTTCGCGAGTACGAGCGCAAGGAGTACATGGAAAAAATTGCCCGCACCACGGGCCTGACGGTGACCAAGCTCAATCCGGCGACGGCGGCGCTGGCTTCGGTGTCGCAAAAGCTCAAGGCCCATCGCCATCAGATTACCCAGCTGGAGCGTACGCTCAACACCATGTGCGGCACCACGACGACCAAGCGTCGCCGTTCGCTCACCCATGGGCGGCAGCTGGTGCTCTCGACACTGCAGAACCATCCCGAGCTTGCCCAGAATATGCAGGTGAGCACGCCGGAGTGCGATTTTGACAAGTGCACGTCGTGCGGCGAGTGCGTCAACGTGTGCCCCACGTTCGCCTGTGATCTGGTTGGAAGCGGCCGCTTTGCGTTGGAGTCCACGTATTGTTTAGGCTGCGGCGCCTGTGTCAAGGTTTGTCCCGAGCATGCGCTCAAGCTTGTTGAGCACGACGCGTCCAATCTGGTCGTCGTCGATCCCGAAGCCGAGGAAAAGGCCGCCCAGAAGGCGAAGGCTCACGAAGAAGCTGAGAAGGTCAAGGCCGAGGCAAAGGCCAAGCTGGACAAGATGCTCGACCAGGTGGAAAAGCTCGCGGACTAGTTAAAGGAGCGTAAATGATGGCCGGTGGGACAGGTACTGCCCCGCCGGCCAAAAAAGTTGCGGTGGAATAGTTCCTGTCTTGCCCTTAAGCTGGCCATTCTAGGAACTATTCCACCGCAACTAATAGATGGTTAGTTCATACTGCTTTGGTGGCCGGTTCGACCGGTACCGTTGCGCGTCACGGTTTCATGGAGCAAAAAGAACCCGGGAACCTGTTTGGTCTCGGTGTATTCCATAAGGATGCCGTCGGCGTTGTAGGTCTGTCCGCGTACAACGGCGAGTGCGTTAAAGTCGTCGAGATCGAGCACGCGTGCATCCTCGGGCGTGGGATGTTCAATCGTTACATCGCGTTTGCCCGTGGCAATCTTAATGCCAAGGCCTTCTTCGAGGTAACGATAGATCGAGTCGTTGACAATCTCGGGTGTCAGCCCCGGTACCTGTGAGCTTAGGTAATAGGAGTCGTCGGAGCACACGGCCCGTCCGTCTGCATAGCGGATGCGTTTGGCACGCGTGAGCTCACAGCCTTCGGGAAACCCGGTAATCTTGGAGAGCGCCTTGTTACAGACGAGGAGCTCAAAGACAGTGGTAACCGTTTTGAGCTCAAAGCCTCGGCTGGCTGCGATTTCCTTAAAGGTTTCGAGTCCGCCGCCGCCACGACTCGTCTCGTCACTGATGTTGCGAATGACGCGCATGCCTTTGCCTTGCTGGGGGAGCACGTAACCATCTGCCGCAAGCATCGAGATGGCGCGACGGACCGTCATACGCGAACAGTCAAACAGCTGCGTGAGCTCAGTCTCCGAAGGCAGATAACTCTGATAGGCGTATGTGCCGTCGTCAATCGACTGCTTCACGTTGTCATAAATAGTTTGGAAGATGGCTCGCGCCATGACGGTCTCCTAGAGCTGAGTGCGCGAGCGGTGGATGAGGACCGCTCGCGCAGGTGTCGATCGATTTACTTGCTGGGGTCGATTATATATTTACCCATGGCACGCAGAGCTGGGTCTGACAGGATGGCGCCGAGCTCGTCGAGGGAAGCCACCTTGGCGACCATCGAGGATACGTCGAGCCTGCCAGAGTCGATGAGCTCGAGCGCGCGACGCTGCGTATAAGGGTTGATGTAGGACGAGGTAAGCACAAGCTCCTTCTGGAAGACCTCGAAGGGCTTGACGGTGATTGTCTCATCGGGCTTGGTGAGGCCGAACATCATGACCGTAGCCTTGTGGCCGGCGATCTGGATGGCCTGCTCGATGGTGACGGGCTTGCCAACACACTCGATAACGACATCGACGTTGCCGACGCCCTCCTGCTTCAGGCGGGCCGGGACGTCCTCGTGGATGGAATCAATTGCCAGGTCGGCGCCGAGTTTGAGCGCAACCTCGCGCTTGCCTTCGACGGGCTCGAGCAAGACAACCTTGGTGGCGCCGGCGTTTTTAGCAAGCTGCATCATGAGCAGACCGATCATGCCACCGCCGATAACGACAACTGTGCTGCCGGGCTTGATGTTGCACATATCGATGCCGTGCAGGCAGCAGGCGACGGGCTCGGTCATGGCGCCCTGCTCGAAGCTGGTGTGATCGCCCAACTTGTAGACTTGCTGCATATCGACGGAGCAGTACTCGGCAAAGCCGCCGTTAACGGTGGTGCCGTAACCGGTCATATGCTCGCAGTAGTGGTTGATTCCGTCGCGGCAGGGTTCGCAGCAGCCGCAGGGATGGTTTGGGTCGATGCACACGCGATCGCCCGGTTTAAAGCCAGCGACGTCGCTGCCCACGGCCTCGACAACGCCCGCAAACTCATGACCAAGGATCGTGGGCGGGGTAACGTCGGCTGCACCCTTGTCGCCTTCATAGATATGAACGTCGGTACCGCAGACGCCGCAAGCTTTGACGTTGATCAGAACGTCGCGCCTGCCCACGGCCGGCTTTGCCGATTCCTCGACTCTGAGGTCGTGCTTTCCATAGAAGACCGCGCTTTTCATGGTGACTCCTTAACGTGGCGGTGAATGTTGTAATGAAGTATAGGTATGTCTATAGATATAGACAAGCACATCTAGACAAGTAGAAAAGAAATTTTAAATGCAGCCATGAGGTATGTCAGATTTAGCAGGCAAAACACTGGACTCATACCGTTTACGGCCAATAATCAACCGTTTACCGACCGTAGTATTTATGCTAACTTGTCTAGATAAGTGATATGATAAAAATAGAAGCGCAAGAAGTCAGGGAAGCGGGCCCACCCGTCCTATTGCACGAGGTACACGCAAACGGCGCGTCTGCGGTCTCGAGTGAAGCCAAAACCGCAGTCGCTCCGAATGAAGAGAGGGGGATTCCCCGTCATGATGCAAAAGATACAACGTTTCGGCGGTGCAATGTACACGCCTGCAATTCTTTTCGCATTTTCCGGAATCGTCGTCGGCCTGGGTACGTTGTTTACCACCGAGGCGATCTTTGGCGAGATGGCCACAGCGGGTCATCTTTGGTTTGATTGCTGGAATGTGCTGCTCCAGGGTGGTTGGACGCTCTTTAACCAGATGCCGTTGCTGTTTTGCGTAGCGTTGCCAATCTCGCTCGCGAACAAGCAGAACGCTCGCTGCTGCATGGAGGCTTTGGCCATCTACCTTACCTTCAACTACTTTGTAAGCACAATCTTGGGGCAGTGGGGCCCTGTCTTTGGTGTTGACTACTCTGTCGAGGCGGGCAGTGGTACTGGTCTTGCCACTATCGCAAGCATCAAAACGCTTGATATGGGCATCATGGGCGCGCTCATTATCTCTGGTATCGCCACGATGCTGCATAACAAGTTCTTCGACACCGAACTTCCTGAGTGGCTGGGCGTGTTCTCGGGCTCCGTGTTCATCTATATGATCGGTTTCTTCGTTATGGTTCCGGTCGCTCTTATCGCCTGCCTGGTGTGGCCGCATGTTCAGGCTGCTATCTCCGCCTTCCAGGGATTCATCCTTTCCGCCGGTACGTTCGGCGTTGGCGTCTTTGCTTTCTTCGAGCGCGTGCTGATTCCTACAGGCCTTCACCACTTTATCTATACGCCGTTCTATTACGACAACGCGGCGGTCAATGGCGGCATCTTTGCCGCTTGGGCTAACATCCTGCCCCAACTGGCTGCCGATCCGAGCATTGCTCTTAAGGATGCCGCACCCTGGGCTGCCTATACCTGCCCTGGTTGGACTAAGGTCTTCGGCTCGCTTGGCGTCGCCATTGCGTTTTATATGACCGCCAAACCCGAGCGCAAGCAGCGCGTCAAGGCTCTGCTGATTCCGGTCACCCTTACCGCTATGCTTTGCGGTATTACCGAGCCGCTTGACTTCACCTTCCTGTTCATCGCGCCCGGCCTGTTCGTCGTCCACTGCGTGCTCGGAGCGCTCGGCTGCATGGCTCAAAACCTCCTTGGCGTCGTGGGCATCTTCGACGGCGGCATCATCTCGATGCTCTCGTGGGACTGGCTGCCCCTTTGGGCCGCACACGGTCTGCAGTACGCCATCTCCATCCTTGTCGGTCTTTGCTTTACCGCCCTTTGGGTCGTGGTCTTCCGTTTCCTGATCGTCAAGTTCGACTTTAAGACCCCCGGTCGCGAGGATGACGATGTTGAGGTCGAGCTCAAGTCCAAGGCCGACTACAAGCAAAAGCAGGGCGGTGCTGCTGGCAAATCGGTCGCCCAGAGTAAAGATGATGAGCGCTTGGTGCTTGCCGAGAACATCCTCGATCTGCTCGGTGGCACGGATAACATCATCGATGTAACGAACTGCGCTACCCGTCTGCGCGTTAACGTCAAGGACAAGAGCGTCGTTGCACCCGAGGCTTCCTTCAAGGCGATCGGTACGCATGGCTTGGTGGTCCAAGGTCAGTCAATCCAGGTCATCGTCGGCCTTAGCGTCCCGCAGGTTCGCGAGAAGTTCGAGAGTCTTCTGAAGTTCGAGACTCTTCTGTAAACCATCGTCCATCGAAACAATCGGCCTTGCAGAGCCGGTATGCACCGCAAGGCCGATTCTAGAGATAAAAAACTCCACTTCTAGGTAACAATTCCAAACCGTACAGGCCGCGTGCGGGGATGGATTGAGCAAGCGGCCAGAATGAGGAGGACATCATGTCCAAGAAAAACTATGCCGTGACCATTGCCGGCGGTGGCTCTACCTTCACTCCGGGCATCGCTCTGATGCTGCTTGAGGAGCGCGACCGCTTCCCGGTCAACAAGGTGACCTTCTACGACAACAACGCCGAGCGCCAGGAGACCGTGGCCAAGGCCTGCGAGATCTACTTCCACGAGAACGCCCCCGAGGTTGAGTTTAGCTACACCACCGACCCCGAAACCGCTTTTACCGGTACTGACTTCGTCCTCGCTCACATCCGCGTCGGCCTGTACGCTATGCGCGAGCTCGACGAGAAGATTCCTCTCAAGTACGGCTGCGTTGGCCAAGAGACCTGCGGTGCCGGCGGTATCGCCTACGGCATGCGCTCCATCGGCGGCGTCATCGAGATCCTCGACTACATGGAGAAGTACAGCCCCAACGCCTGGATGCTCAACTACTCCAACCCCGCGGCCATCGTCGCCGAGGCCTGCCGCGTGCTGCGCCCCAACAGCCGCATCATCAACATCTGCGACATGCCGATCGACCTCATGGATAAGATGAGCCGTATGTGCGGCATCAAGGATCGTCGCGAGCTGCAGTATAGCTACTACGGCCTCAACCACTTTGGTTGGTGGAGCAAAATCTACGACAAGGATGGCAACGACCTCATGCCGCAGATTAAGGAGCACATGGCTAAGAACGGCTACCTGGACGGCATCGAGCACGAGGCCGGTAAGGAGCAGCATGTCGAGGAGAGCTGGATTCACACCTTCGGCAAGGCCAAGGATGTCTATGCTGTCGATCCCGAGACGATTCCCAATACCTACCTCAAGTATTACCTGTACCCGGACTATGTCGTCGAGACGTCTGATCCCAACTACACTCGCGCCAATGAGGTTATGGACGGCCGCGAGAAGAAGGTCTTTGGCGCTTGCCGCGACATCATCGCCAAGGGTACTGCCAAGGACGGCGGCTTTGAGCCGGATGTACATGCCAACTACATCGTCGACCTTGCCTGCGCACTGGCCGAGAACACGCTCGAGCGCTTCCTGCTGATCGTCCCCAACGATGGTGCTGTGCCCAACTTCGACCCGACGGCCATGGTCGAGGTGCCTTGCATCGTCGGTTCCAACGGCTTTGAGAAGATCTGCCAGGGCCCGATTCCGCAGTTCCAGAAGGGCCTGATGGAGCAGCAGGTTTCCGTCGAGAAGCTCGTTGTCCAGGCTTGGGTCGAGGGCAGCTACCAGAAGCTCTGGCAGGCACTCACGCTCTCCAAGACCATTCCTTCGGCGAGCGTTGCTAAGCAGATCCTGGACGAGCTCATCGAGGCCAACAAGGATTTCTGGCCCGAGCTTAAGTAAGGACTACTGTCTCGAACCCTCACGCATCTCTGCTTCATTTGCGCCGTCGTGGTGTCCGGATTCGCCCGGATGCTGCGGCGGCGCTATACTTATGCAGTTTGAAGTACCTGTACCAAAAGGAGCTGTCGTGTCCCTTTCCATCGGTATCGTGGGCCTGCCCAACGTGGGCAAGTCGACGCTGTTCACCGCGCTTACCAAAAAGACCGGCCTTGCCGCCAACTACCCGTTTGCCACGATCGACCCCAACGTGGGCATCGTCGATGTGCCCGATAGCCGCCTGCAAAAGCTCGCCGACATCGTCAACCCGGGTCGCATTGTGCCGGCGACGGTCGAGTTTGTCGACATCGCGGGCCTGGTGAAGGGTGCCAACGAGGGCGAGGGCCTGGGCAACCAGTTCTTGGCAAACATCCGCGAGACCGATGCCATCTGCGAGGTCGTGCGCTACTTTAAGGACCCCAACGTCATGCGTGAGGTGGGCCGCACGGGCGAGTTCGTCGATCCTGCCGGCGATGCCGACACCATCATGACCGAGCTCATCCTGGCCGATATGGGCACGCTCGAGAAGCAGCTGCCCAAGCTCGAGAAGGAGGCCAAGCGCGACAAGGAACTCATGCCCAAGTTTGAGGTTGCCAAGCGTCTGCTTGCCTGGCTCAACGAGGGCAAGCGCGCCGCATCCATGGAGATGACCGACGAGGAGCGTGCTGCCGCCAAGGGCCTGTTCCTGCTCACCATGAAGCCCATCCTGTATGTGGCCAACGTGGACGAGGATATGCTCAACGACGATCTGGCGCCCATCGATGGCGTCAAGCCGTTGCCCATCTGCGCCAAGATCGAGGCTGAGCTTTCCGAGCTCGATCCCGAGGACGCTGCCGACTACCTGGAGAGCCTGGGACTGGAACAGCCCGGCCTGGACGTGCTCGCTCAGGCTGCCTACAAGCTGCTCGGCCTGCAGTCGTTCTTTACGGCCGGCGAGATGGAGGTCAAGGCCTGGACGGTTCGTCAGGGCGCGACCGCCCCGCAGGCCGCCGGTGTCATCCACACCGACTTTGAGCGCGGCTTTATTAAGGCCGAGGTCATTGGCTACGACGACTACATCGAGCTCGGCGGCGAGCAGGGCGCCAAGGCCGCCGGCAAGCTGCGTATTGAGGGCAAGGACTATGTCATGGCCGATGGCGACGTCGTGCACTTCCGCTTTAACGTGTAAGGACGACGCATATGTTTAAATATGGCAAAAAAGCCGGCTACATGGGCATCGCGCTGCTGGTGCTTGCAGTGCTTCCGCTGGTGGTAGCGGCGTTTGTGATCCCCAACATTGGTCCCGAGGTGGCAACAAAGTTTAATGCCGCCGGCGAGGTGACGCGCTGGGGCAAGAGCTACGAGTTGCTGGCACTGCCGGTGCTCAACCTGCTGCTGGGCGTGGCGACGTACTTTACGGCGGGACGCCAGGCAAAGAACAACGAGGACTCCGCTGTGATGGCACGTCTTGCGTGCGAGCGCTACCTGCGTAACGGCTGCATCACGGGCGTGTTCCTCAACGTAATCAACGTCTACTTTATGTATTCGGCGATTACCGGAACGGGCTTTGGCTTTGGTTTCTAGCTTGTCCTTTTAGGCAACGAGCCTGCACGCATATTCAATGGCTGCTGCGAGGCCGCCGCTCGATCGTGGTTTAAAGACCATGTCGGCGGCGGCCTCGTTTTCGCATCCGGCGCCACGAAGGGCGAGTGCGATGCCGGCTTCTAGAAGGAGCGGCAGGCCGCGTTGGCTGGTTGCGATTACGGCAGCCTGATTGAGCGGGCAGCTGTGCGTTTGGCATTGGATGGCAAGTTCACCTTGCGCCGGGCAAGGGATCAGAACGGCGGCGACGCGACTTGATAGCAATGCAAATGCCGTGCGCTCATCGGGCGAAAGGCATTCTGCTTCAACGACGACGAGCTTGGGCGGTGCGCTGTTTGTGCGAAGCGTGGCTCGGTACATGCGGACCGAAGAACCCGACATAGAAAACTCCTGTGTATTCGTCAAAACGTAAACTATAGTTTACGTTTATGTTCGGCTCCATTTCAAACTCGGCTGCATGGACGAACGTGCGAAACAGATTCTTGGCAGGCGGGTCGAAGAGACACGCAGGGACCTTGGTATCTCCAAGGTTGATTTTTGTGTGGCGACAGGAATCAGCCGACCCTACCTCGACCGAATCGAAGATGGGACGGCAAATTTCACGCTCAAGGTTCTATTTAAGATCGCACCCGCACTCGGCATGACGGTGTCAGAGCTTCTCGAGGGTATCGAATAGGGCGTTCCCCGCTGCTAATTGACGCTCTTTGGGCGGGTCCCCCTGGTTGCGATGTGCAAAATCGCGAGTATTCAGCACCTGTTCAGCCGTAGATGGTAGCTCGAGCGGCTGGCTTTGCCTTTTTGACAGTAGTTAATCCACACGCTAAATAAAAATGTGGAATAAATATTTACCAGACGGCTTCTTCGCCCTAAAAGTTCGTCTAACAATCGGCCGATTCTATGCCTCCGGCGGAGAAATTGCAGAATACTCCGATTTTTGCACGGCCCGAGGGGGACCACCTGTCGTTTGAGGCTGCGATAAGTGGAACTGCCTTAGGGATTACGCCATCGGGATGCGGTCGTGGTTGACTTGGCTGTAGAACAGGCGCTGGATCTCGGCGGCATCGCGTGACTGGCCGAGTGCCCACATGGTCTTGGCCACGAGCGTCTCGGTGGTCATATCGTCGCCGCGCAGAATACCCGGGTGATCGGCGTAAGCACGGCCGACCTCATAAACGCCCAGATCGAGGCCCTCTTCGGGGACCTGCGTGGTCATAACGACAGTGCGGCCCGAATCGACCCAGCGGAAAATAGCCTCTTGGAACGACTCGCCCGACTCACCAAACTCGGGGATACCGCCAATGCCAAAGGTCTCAAGGATTACAGCATCGTAGCTATCGGCAAGGGCGTCGAGGATGCCCGGGTTTACGCCGGGCGTAAGTTTGAGTACAAATACGCGCGGATCGATGCTGTCGTAGAAACGCACCGGGTTTTCGCCCTGATGCGTGCCGTGAAGCCCATTGCGCACGATGCGGTCGTTGCGGATATAGGCAATGGGCGGATAGTTTACGCTAATGAATGCGTTAAAGCTCATGGTGCGCTGCTTGCGGGCACGCGTGCCGGCAATGGCAACGCCGCCAAACACGATCGAGACGTCGTGCGAGTGCTCGTCGAGCGCATAGAGCAGGCTCTGGTACAGATTGAGCTTGGCGTCGGTAAAGGGATTGCCCATGGGCTTTTGCGAGCCGGTGAGCACGATGGGCTTGGGGCTGTCCTGAATCAGGTAGGAAAGCGCCGCCGCGGTGTAGCTCATGGTGTCGGTGCCGTGTAGAATCACGAAGCCGTCGTGGTCGGCATAACCCTCGACGATGACATCGCGGATCTGCATCCAGTCACTGGGGCGCATATTGGTGCTGTCGATGTTCATGGGCTGCACCACGTCGAGCTCGCAGAGGCCCGAGATCTCGGGGACGCTCTGGGCGAGCTCCTCGCCGGTCAGGGCGGGGGAGAGGCCGTTGCCGTCCTCGGTCGATGCGATGGTGCCGCCCGTGGCGATGAGAAGGATGCGCTTCATGCTGGTATTCCTATCGTATTTGCCGCCGCAGAGGCGGAGTCGTTCGGCAGTATTGTGGCACAGGGCGTCCAATGTTCAAACGTATTACATCATCTGTAACGTTTGGTAACACTTCAATTGTTGTTAAATAGGGGCCCAGGTCGTGCGTTTGCCGTGCGCTGATGGCTGCGAGGGACGAGAAACCCCATATAACGTGTACACTATGAAAGTTATTCTCGTTTATTCGCGCGGGTGGGCACCGGCTCCCCGCCAACAAGAGGGGGAACCATGGATCAAAAGGCTTCCGCAAAGGTCCTCGTACTCGACTTTGGTGCGCAGTACGGTCAGCTCATTGCCCGTCGCGTCCGCGACCTCAACGTGTATTCCGAGATCGTCCCCTGCGACATCTCGGCCGACGAGATTCGCGAGATGAACGCCTCTGCGCTCATCCTTTCCGGCGGCCCGGCTTCCGTGTATGCCGAGGACGCTCCGTCTATCGATCCCGCCATCTTTGACCTGGGCCTTCCCGTCCTGGGCTTTTGCTACGGCCATCAGATCACGGCCGTGACGCTCGGCGGCAAGGTCGGCCACTCCGAGGTGGGCGAGTACGGCCGCGCCACCATCACGCGCACGGCCGGCGCCAAGCTCTTTAACTCCACGCCCATGGAGCAGACCGTGTGGATGAGCCACCGCGACGCCGTCTCCGAGGTGCCCGAGGGCTTTACCGTTACCGCCAGCACTGACGTGTGCCCGGTTGCTGCCATGGAGTGCGTCGAGCGCAAGATTTTCACCACGCAGTTCCACCCCGAGGTCAAGCACTCCGAGTACGGTCAGCAGCTGCTGAGCAACTTCCTGTTTGAGATCTGCGGCCTGGAGCCCAACTGGAGCATGGACAACCTGGTGGAGACCATGACGGCCGAGTTCCGCGAGAAGGTTGGCGACGACCGCGTGATTCTGGCCCTGTCCGGCGGCGTTGACTCCTCCGTCGTGGCTGCGCTGGGCGCCCGCGCCGTGGGCAAGCAGATGACCTGCGTGTTCATCAACCACGGTCTGCTGCGCAAGGGCGAGCCCGAGCAGGTGGAGGAGGTCTTCACCAAGCAGTTTGACGTCGACTTTATCCACGTTCACGCCGAGGACCGTTATGCCGAGCTTCTGGCTGGCGTGACCGAGCCCGAGGAGAAGCGCCGCATCATCGGTACGCAGTTCTGGAAAGAGTTCTTCGCCGTGGCCCAGCAGCTCGAGACCGATGGCAAGCCGGTCAAATACCTGGCTCAGGGCACCATCTACCCCGACATCATCGAGTCCGGCGCTCGCAAGACGGGCGGCAAGACGGCCACCATCAAGAGCCATCACAACCTGATCCCGTTCCCCGAGGGCGTGCACTTCGACCTTATTGAGCCGCTCGACCACTTCTTTAAGGACGAGGTCCGCGCGCTTGGTCTGGCGCTGGGCCTGCCAGGTCACATCGTGTTCCGCCAGCCTTTCCCGGGTCCGGGTCTGGCCATCCGCATCATCGGCGCGGTCGACAAGGAAAAGCTCGAGATCCTCAAGAACGCCGACGCCATCGTGCGCGAGGAGCTCGACGCCTACAACCAGCGCCTGTTTGAGCAGACCGGTGAGCGCAACTCCGAGCACAGCTGCTGGCAGTATTTTGCGGTCCTGCCCGACATTAAGTCCGTCGGCGTTATGGGCGACGAGCGCACCTATCAGCGCCCGATCATCCTGCGTGCCGTCGAGTCCAGCGATGCCATGACCGCCGACTGGGCCAAACTGCCCTACGACGTGCTGGCCCGCATCTCCGGCCGCATCGTTGCCGAGGTTCCCGGCGCCAACCGCGTGTGCTACGACATCACGTCCAAGCCGCCCGCGACGATCGAGTGGGAATAATTCGCCCCTCAAAACGGTTCGCTACGCTCCTGAGCAAAAAGTAACAAAATAGCAGTTCAACGAAGGGTTTTTGTCCAAGTCGGGCAGAACCCTTCGTCACACTGGGAAACGCTCCGTTCGGGTTTATTCGTACCGGAATTCGTACCGCCCTGAGGGCCCTGGAGCCCCAGGGGAGGAGAAAAGGAGCGCAAGCATGACCGACTGGAAGGCACTCGAGGACGCCGAGGACCACGCCTACTTCATGGCGGATCTCATGGACATCTCGCCCGAGAGCTTCACCCTCGAGGAGAAAAAGCAGATCCTGCGCGACATGATCGAGAGCTCCACCGCCATCGAGAACGCGATGCGCGACGAGTTCGCGGAGCTCGACGAGGTCACCCAGACCCGCCTGATAGACGACCTCGCGGCGGACAGGCCCGAGGAGCCGGGAATGGTGGTACGAGGTGCTCGTGGACGGCCCCAGGCACCGCGACTTCCCGACGCTTACCGACGGCCCGCGCCGGAGGCGGTAGCGACGGTGGCCCCCGTCCCGACAAAGGGGCGAGGGCCTCTCCTTGTGTAGACCTTCGTGAAGCGACGGAACGCTACGGATCGAGCCTGCCCGCGAGCCAGAGCAGCGGCACGAGGGGCAGCGCGTCCAGGCGCAGCAGCACCGCCAGCGCCGTGGCCACGCCCCAGCGGGCGTCCTCCCGCGTCACGACAGGATCTCGTTCACGCGGGCCTGCACGGCGTCGTAGAGCGAGCCCAGGCGGCGCTTTCTTTCGGCCCCGCTGCCGTAGTCGCCGCGGATGACGGCACGAGCCAGGGCGTCGACGTCGGCGTCGCCAGACGAGCCCCCCGAGGAGCCCCTGGCGCCCAGCACCTCGTTCACCCGCGTCTGGACCTCCGCGTAGCGGTCGCCCAGCGCGGCCTTGCGCGCCGCGCCGTTTCCGAACTAGCCGGCGATCACGCGGCGAGCGAGCTCCGCGACCGTGCCGCCGGGCGCGGCCGGGGTCGTGCCTCCAGAAACAACGCCGCCCGTGATCGCCGCCTTCAGCGCCGCCCACTTGGACGCCGCCACGTAGGGCGCGGGGCAGAGCTTCCCCGTCACGTCGTAGTGGCGGATCACCCCGGATGCGCCGATGCCGTACTTGGCCATGAGCCTCTTGACCAGCCAGCCCAGCTTCTCGACCTCCGTCGCGCTGAAGTCATCGCCGGCAGAGACGACCTCTATGCCGACCGCGCGGCAGTTCATCTGCCAGTCGCCTGCGTGCCAGGCGGTGCCGCCCTCCGCCACGCTCTGGTAGATCTCGGGCGTGATGTCGTCGACGAAGTAGTGCGCGGAGGCGCCCTGGCCCTCGTTCCGCGCGAAGTACGTCGCGTTGTTGCGCGCGGACGCCAGGGTCGCCGTGAAGTGCATCACGATGCGGTCGATCGCGCGGGAGCGCCCGCGCGTCATGTGGTCGCTCCCGCACTGCTTGAAGAGGATGCTATACGCCATCGGGCACCTCCTCGAAGCCGCCGTCCTCGCCCTCGCCGGGCTCCCAGCCGTCCGGCGCGGCCGCCTCGACGCCCTCGCCGCGCAGCGCCTCCCAGCGCTCCTCCTCGCTCGCGAACTCGCGCTCGTCACTCATCGGGACCACCGTCCGACGCCCTCGCCGCGCCGAGCTCCGCCATCACCGGCGACAGCACGGCCATCACGAGCGCCACCACGACCGCCCGCCACTCGGGCTCCAGCACCGCGCAACCCACGAGCATGTCCACGTTGGCCACGACCACGCCGAGCACGCCCTGAACGATTGTTCTCACCAGGCGCCACGGCCACTCGTTGGATGTCAGGAAAGCCTTCATCATTGCCCCTTCCTCAGGTTGCCGATCTTCGCCTTAACGACGGCGATGTCCTGCTCCAGGGCGTAGGTGCGCTCGACGAGGCAGTTGCGCCTCTCGACCTGCCTCGTCAGGTTGTCGATCTTGACCTCCATGACCGCGCGGCTGCGCGAGTTGGACACGAGCACCCCGGCGAGGGTGAGAACCCCCGTCACGAGCGCCGCGACGACCGACTCCATGCGCGCCTCCTTCCTCGAGCGGGAACGCCCCGCCCCTCGGGAGAAGTGTCCGATGCGGTCACAAACGCCTATTTCTAGCTGCGGAAATGTTGCGAAGCGTCGCCTTCCGTCGCCTCACAAAGGAGTTCACACTCGAAGTGTGGATACCGTGAATATAAGATTCTGACAATACGTAAAGATTCTTTACACATAGTATAGATGATGACAAGACGTTAAGAAGGAGGAGCAAGATGGGGATGGCGGAGCAGGAAAAGATAAATCGCATGCAGAAGAACCTCTCCGTGATCAGGAACGTCGCGCGGTGGACAACAGAGCGCCTAGGCGAGGAGATTGGGGTCTCAAGGCAGACGATCAACAGCCTAGAGCACAACAAAACAAAGATGACGAAGACGCAGTATCTTGCCCTGAGGGCGGTGTTCAACCATGAGGCTATGATCAGCGAAAACACTGCTCTCGCCCAGGTCATTCAGTCTCTGGTGGACGAACCGGTGGAGGAAGCTCTCTCCGACGAGACGGAAGAATCCAACGGCGCAGAAGACGAGGTGCAGATGGACGCAATGGATGGAATGAGCGTGGCGACGAACGTGCTCGCCGATAGAAAGATGGCAGCGGCAATCGCGGAGGCACTGCCGACGGCAATGGCGGCGGCAATGCCACCGCTGACAAGTCTTGTTGTATTGCCAATCGTGAAGCAAATGATGAAAAGGGGGCGGTGAAACATGCGTGAAAGAGATACGGTGGCAGTGGATGGCCGATCCGAGCGTGAAGAAGGCCCAAGAGCAAGAGGGCAAAAGGCACTAGCGTTCGTAAAGAGCCATGGGATAGAAATCGCATTTGGAGTTGGATGTCTGGTGCTGACGGTGGTATGCGTCAAACAGGGGAGAACAATTGAGCTCCAGAGAAAACTACTTGAAAAGAAAGACGCACTGCTGAGCGCGAAAGACTGGAGGATTCGCGACTTGACCGAGCTCTGCGCGGAAAAGGACAGGTGCCACCTGGAGCTAGCGTCGGCAGCCCTTAGAGACGGGTGCTCGGAAGGCGGAAGGACGTTGGCCGACTATCGATACCAACTCAGTGGTCAACTCTAAACCAAGAAAAGTAGAGTAGGAAAGGAAAAGACATGGGAAGGCGCAGAAACAACCCCGAGCTGGTAGAAGAGCTGATTGATAATCTGTGGACCCTAGACCACGATGACTGGGACGCGAAGTACGAGTCACTGAGCGGTAGCGACAAGCATAAGGTTGCAGGCGCGGTCAACGATATGGAAAAGGAGTACTTCGCCGACACGACCACGGACGATGACGACTGGTAGGGCGACGGCTAAAGAGGTCGCTTGACCCCGCCCCTCGCGCCGCCCAGCACGGCGGGCTCGTCCCGAGCCCCCTGCGGCGGCGCGCTCCTCGCTCTCGGGAAGGCCGGCGATCTTGCGCCAGCGGCTCATCTGCGTGGACTCGTCGGCTCCGGCAGCGCCCGCGCTTGGCAGGCCCGTCGCGTCGGTCGGCGCCGGGGCGGCGGGTGCCGAGAAGAGCCAGGGCTCCGCGGCCTTGAGCTTCTCGATGTTGTTGTCGTGGTCTGCGAGAAGGGCGCGGGCGGCCTTGACGTTGCGCGCCCCCGCGAGCTGGAGCTCGAAGCCCACGCGCTCCTCCTCGCCGGCGCAGCTCGTCCATCTCCGCGCACAGCTTCTCGGCGCCCTCGGCGGTCTTCGCGGCCTCCGCGATCTCGCTCTCGAGCTCGGCGATGCGAGCGCCGCCTCGTAGTCCTTGTGCGCCTGAGCGACGACGTCGCCGCCGTCATCTGCGTCGCCTGCTGCTGCGCCGCCTGGTCGCCCCGCGCCTGCGGCTCACCCGCGACCTGCGCCTGCGTGGCCGCGCCATCGTTCCCGTCACCCATGAGAGGACCCGCCTTTCTCCTCGGGCGGGCAAAGAAGATGCCCGCATCGTTTCCGATACGGGCATCTTCGAGGCTTGTCACGAACAGATGTATGACCAAGGCGAGGACATTTAAACCGATCCTATTATTCCCTTGGGAACTGATACTTCTCTTCGCCGTTTGATATGGAAATGGAGTGATTAGAGGCCTGTAGAGTTATAGAGCCTGGGGTACCATGAACTCCTCCTCTGGCAGCATTAATCGGAGGTTCGATGTACTTTTCAATAAACGTTGCCATTCCATGCTCGGCGTTATTCTTTAATAAAGCCCAGGCATCATCACCTACCGCACTTTCTCCGCCAGCCTCTGCATATGCTGCGCACAATTCCTCAAGCCTATTTGACGGAGTCGGATCGAATACTATCAACACTGGTGTAAATCCGGCAGCAGCTGCCTCTCGTGGGAAGGAAAGCTCCTCGCCAAAACGGCCCTGTCCACTTGCAGCGATTGTCATACGCATTTTCAGTTCATAGACCCTGCCCGTATCCTTAACATAGCAGTCTATCTGCCTGCCTTGAGATGTCGGCTCGCCTCCAGCGTTCAATCTATGGACAACAGAGTTGCTCGAACCCATCGACTCTCCTCCGAGACATGAGGCGATGATGGGTTCGAACAGGTAGCCAGTTTCCTGTGCGCTTCTGTTGTCGAGATCAAAGCACAGCTTTCTCCAAGACATCCAAGAAAACAGGAGGCGAGATTCACAACGACCGTATTCCAACAAGCAACGCGGTCCAATTTGATCGGGAGCCGGAAACGGCTGACGGGATAGGATCCGATAATACTTCGCGCGACGCCTATAGAGTGTGGCTAGGTTCGAGAGGTAGTGATATTCCGGAGACGTGAGGTCGGTGACCCCGGCTTCCCGGAGAATATCTAGGGCAATCGCCTCACTTCTCGAATCAAGCTGGGCAATATCATCAACAGTGATGTCGAAAAACGGTTTCTTTGCCACATGGTAAAGATCCTGGCCAAGCCATCGAGGAACATCGCCTTCGTGCAAATCAAGATGCGTCATAGCAGCTAATAGAGCGACTTCCTGAGGGGTAATCTCTACTAGAGTATCTCCTTGGCCATGCCGAGAAAAATGTCTGTAGAACTCACGCTCAGATCCAGTTAGCTTCATCCTTATCTCTCCTAAAACAAAGTTGCCTGATTAATCGGGCAAAGGGTCTCTAGGTGTCGTTCCGTTCGCGCTAGCGCTGGGCTCTTGGCTCCAGCTTTCGTAAGCTCATACGAAATAAGACCGCTCTCGACTTCGCCGGCACTTCCGTCATCTGCATCCAGGATTGCCTCGGCGAGCAATTGGGCGAAAACGGGGGGAACGGCATTTCCAATTTGAAGAATGCGCTTACTCCGATTGCCGCAAAACGTATAGTCGTCGGGGAATGTTTGCACTCGCGCACACTCTCGTATCGTGAGCATCCGGTCACGCTCTGGATGAACGAATTCGCCGGGCGCCGCACTGGTAATCGTCAGGCAGGGTTCATCGTAGACAAGTCGTTTTAGGCCGGACGGAGCACCGCCTCTCTTCTCGGAGGGCGTGCCATCCATTACGCGACGATGTGCCCTCCGCTTAAATGAGTCATGCTGCAGGTCTTCAGGCAAGTCCTTCATGGACTGGCCCTGCTTTAGAGCGTGAATGCGCCGCAGTTTTATTCCGGTTTCAACTTTTGGCTCCTGGTCAAGAGAGGCATCGCTTACATCCTCAAGATCACCGATTGCATCTCGAAGCGTAACCGACGAAGAGCGATAAATCTGTCCAGTTGCCGGGGTTGTGGGCGTAGGGTAGTTGAAACGCTTTCCCTCGCGATTTCCTACAAGGATTACGCGCTTTCGACGTTGGGGCACCGAATACTCCTGCATGTATACCTTCTTGATATAAACGGAGTATCCAAGCTCAGCCATCCGCTTCACTGCCTCGAATATGTACTCGCCTTTCGCGGTTGTAAGGATGCCCTCAACATTTTCCATCACGAACCATCGCGGCCGAAAAAAGCGTAAAGCATCAGCATAGTTTCTAACGAGCTTGTTCCTCGGATCATCCCAGAACCTCGATCCCGCTGAAGTAAAGCCTTGACAGGGAGGTCCACCGATAATGATGTCTGGAGTTCCAATCACATCCGACAGTTCAAGAGAAAGCTGCTGAAAATCGCACGTTGCGAGATCCAGAACATGGGCACCGCCCAGATTTCTATTGTACGTGTCAACCATAGTTGGTTGATTGTCATAAGCGGCAACAATATCAAAGCCCGCGCGAAGGAATCCGAGGTCCATTCCGCCGGCACCAGAGAACAAACTAATTGCCTTAATTGGCGCATCTGTCATTTTCATTCACGTCCTGCGAGCTCGGTCAGTTTATCGGACGTGATTTTATCATCGCTAAAGCACTCCCAAATCTGTAATGGAGAATCGTCTGCATCAAAACAGTATGCAGGTCCCATTCCGACCAACAATGCCGAATATGTTGTAGCTACTATTTTATTCAATTAGCGATAAAACACGAGCTCCTACAACTGGGCCTCTATCGACTGGCAATCACCAACTTGCCGAACGGAATCGTGTCGTTAAAGTCGCCACGTAGTAGCGAGCTCTCGGTCGTAGCTCCTCGGCTGTTTCACGCGCTCAAGTCTTTCGACCTGAACTCGCGCCGGGTGCGTCGCCGCTGTTCCGCTCACGATGCAGCATCCTTGCGGCAGCACGGGAATCATGCTCATGGACGCGCCGTCGATGAACGACACCGACTTCGCAATGGCCTTTAGGTCCTCGTCGTTTACGAGCCTGTGAATGAAGTAGTTGTGCATCTGCGAGAGAATCGTCGGCGATATGTCGGCGGGGCGCTGGCTGCACACCGTGAGATACATGCCGAACTTGCGGCCCTCCTTGACAATCTCCTCGAAGGTCTCCAGCCGATAGTCTCTCCAGCTCTCGCTCTCGCGCTGTGAGGAGTAGGAAAGGATGTTGTGCGCCTCATCAATGATAAGATGAACGCTCGATTCGAGATCGCTCTGCCCCCGTTTCTTCTGTTCCTCGTACAGGTATTTTGCTATGACAAGAGGGATGACTCGTTTCTGGTCCTGATTGACCTTGAGGAGCGAGAAGACGACGACCGGGTTTTCTATTTCTTCGATCATGCCGTTCCCGCGAACCTCGAATAGCCTCCTAGATTCTTGGAGCTCTGATGAGTAACGACCAATCCAAGAGGAGATGTGCTCTCGGGTGATGCTTCCCTGACGCCACTGTTCCAGATAACGATAGTAAGCAAGGAAGGCGAGTAGCCTTGGCACATCGTTTGCCAGCGATGTAAAATCTAGCCGCAAAGCGAGACAGTCTTCAAAGACTATAGGAACGTCTGTAGGGCTATTCAGATAGCCGTCGCTATCACCTTTATTTGTGTTGTGAACAACCGCGCCCCGGTCGCGTGTCTCCAAGCAGTCGAGTGCGGCGGTGGAGTTTTCGAGCGCATCTCGATATGAAGATGAAGGAATCGCGAATGTCACCAGCCGTGCGAGGTCTGACCTCTGCTCTCCGAACGAAGGGGCGTTCCCACAGTAACCAGCGAGAAGATTCTCGAGCATCTTCTTAAGGTATACGCCCGGGAGATTCTTCGCTCGGACTCGTTTTGCAGCGCTTATGCAGCGTGAGAGAAAGGGTTTCTGCGTTTTGTCCGTTGCGCGCGTGAGGATTGACCAGATGTCCACGTCAGAGTAGAAATCCTCTGGGACGGGAACCTTATCGCCAGCTGTTCGTGTATTGAGCTCAAACACGCTCTTCGAATCAGTCAGGATTCCGTCGTCAACATACTCACCGTTGAAGTCGATGAATACGAACTTGCTCTTGACGTTATCCGGCCCGACTCCATGATCAATTCCCTCGAAGCAGTCGCTATATACCTTGCATAGCGTATTCGACTTGCCCGAACCGGTGTTGCCGAAGACCCCGATGTGACTGGCGAACAGCGCGTTTGCGGGGAGGTATACGGAGGTGCCGTCGTGTCCCGCGAGGGTGCCCACGCGAAAGATGGGCTCGTCGGGTAATGTCGGCGAGTTAATCGATCCGAGTTCGTCAGCCGTGAGGAGATATGCTTTCGACTTGACGAGTGGAAGCGTTGAGATTCCCCTGTCGAATCTATCTTTGGACATGACTCCGAACACGGACACGTCCACGAATCGCTCTATCGTTTGCCCAGGAGCGACCCTGGAATCAGCGGTTTCACGAATGACGCGGCTCTCCTGCTGGTAGTCGCCCTCGATGATGCCAATGACGTTGTCGTACCCACAGGGGATCTTAATGTACCCCCCGACAGAAACGCCTCTCACCACCTCACCACGGAAGAAGGTATGGGCCTCGTTGGCATCGGCGTAGATGCGCACCTTCAGGCGCGCGCCGTGAACCTCGGAGACCTCGCCAACGAGGAGGCTGTCATCTGCTACTCCGAAAGACACGAAAGCCCCCTCGCAAAAACATCCAGTCCGAGCTTCAATCCGTCCTCGGGAACGAGGAGGATAACGTTGTCACAATCCACGAAATGATCCTCGTAGCTGCCGGCGTCATCGGCTTTATAGCACGAGATGAAGATGAGAAGCTTCGGGTTCGACCTCGCGGCCCTCACGGTGAGCTCACGTATGTGCTCGTCGGCAAAAGAGAAGCCGAAGACGAGGAGGAGGGCGTTGTTGCGATCGAGTTCGTTGGCGTAAATCCGGAGCAGGTCGTAGTAGTAGCGCTCGAGCACCGTCTCCCCGAACTTCTTCTTTGTCGGGTTCACGATGCAGAGCGTCGAGTCATATTGCTCTTCGAAGCGAGCTAGGAGTGTCTTCTCCTCTTCGCTAAGCCATAGAGCTTGACCCTCAAGATTACCGAGGGAACTGTCATCGCAATCGTTCTTGACGAGGCCTCTGACGTCATCGAGGACGGACAAGGTTCTTATGTCCTCGCACCCGGAGAGGCATGCTTGGAGCGTGCCACCAGGGTTCGAGTACATTACACTCTCGCCGTCTCTCCTCCATGTCAGAGAGCCGTGCGGCTTTATGACGTTCGTGGTAGCGACCTGGGCCTTATACTCCATGAAGAGTGACTGCTCGTATTGGAGCCTGCTATAGGCGGAGGAGTCGAACTTGGGGTGTTCCCTGCCAACGAAACCGTCGTTGTAGGATGCTGAGTGCCCGTCAAGAGCCCTCTCGATGAGCGGGTCATAGTTTGTCGTAAACAGGTTGATACGTTTGGGAATCGTCGTGGTTCCGCGGTCTCGAACAAGACCGAGCAAAGAGCGAAGCGCGCTGGCTTGGTCAGGGGTAGGGACTTTCGTTTCGAGAGGGAGCATGACCGAGCGGAAGTACTCTGCCTTCAGGAGACGCAGGGCGGATTCCCAAACATCATTGGTAGAACTCTCGAGCTTCTTCTCTTCCACTGCGCGAAACCATGATTCACGGCCCTCGAGAGTCGGGACAACGCCAGCTGAGAATCCCGATCCAAGCAAAACGTTGATGTGACCACAGGACAGAGCGTTCCGAAGAAACTTCGAATTGTCGTCAGACGGCAATCCGTCGGAGTCGAGAAACTGGCCGTTTCGTCCGAGAGTGAATCGCCTCAGCTTGAAGGGCTCCATACCCATTTACCGCAACCTTTCGAGAGGGCATAAGAAACAAACGGTGTGCCGCGCGAGCGAATATCGCATCAGATTCAGGTGACGCTATGTAGCATTTTACCACCTGAGCCTGCGGTCAAAATGACCTGGCGGAACTTGATGGGTGTAATGCCGACCAGGAAAGAGGACAAGGTCATGAGGCTCACGATTGACGGCCACGAGGTCGAGTCCCCGTCCGTCGCGCTCACGGACGCAGAGGGAAAGACGTCAGAGCATGCAATCGCAGCAAGCGCGCTCGCCGGCGAGAAGTGAACGCGCTTCATTTTTGTCTCTCAAAATCTAATTTTCACGATTTGCATTTTCATCCCGTTGTCACCGACCCTTGCGAGAAACCGGAAAAAGCCGCTGACAGAAGGGTCCCTTAAATCGTTGTAGCCCAGCATATAGCCGCGACTTGTGACCTGCAGACGGCTGTCCCACGTGCCGATTTCCTTGGCGGCATCCGAAACCGCAAAATATGCCCCCACATCCTTGATTTTTGCAGTCTTAAGCTATGTTTTTGCGATCATCTTCACTGCCGTCCGATTGGCAGCATCAAAGACCAGCATACCGCCGGGGAAAGCGTCCGCCATCCCCTGCACCAGTTCCCGGACCTGCTGGGTCAGGAAGTAATAGAACACCCCGGAGGCGAAGAACACCGCCCCGCCGGAGGCATCGATTTTGCCAAACCATGCGGTGTCTTTCAGGTCGCAGGGGATATTTTGTTCCCGATCCCCGGCGGGCAGTAGCTGCTGCCGCAAGGCGATTACATCCGGGAAGTCCAGATTGTAAATCTTGCATCTACCGTTGTCGCAGGTTCTGCCGGTGTTGTCCAGCCTATAGCCCAGATTGACCACCGCCGCATTGGGGTGGCCTTTCAGGTAATCCCGCACCTCGAAAGCAAGATCACTCTGCCGCATGGCCACCTCCAGCGCACCAAAGCGCTGCATCAGACTGCGGGAGTTTTTTCTCTGCCTCTGAAAAGTCGTAGTCGATCTGGTCGAGCAGACGAACCGCTGTTTCATCCCTGTAAAGGTTCGGGTACAGCTCCGTACACAGCTTTCGGGAATACAGCGGGAGGATCAGCGTCTCCTGCACGGTGTTTTTCTCAATTTTACATTTCATAGGTTCCCTCCTCAGTGAATAAAAACTGTCATAATTGCCGCCAGCACAGCCGCTATAACCGTCATGCCTATCGCCATGTGCGGGATGGATGCAAAAATGCCCGTGCTTGATGTCCTTACTTCCGCGCCGTGACGCAGAGCCACTATTTCTTTTTGCGTATCTGCACCTCGTGAAAACCCACCTGCTCCAGACACGCCTGTAATTCAATGCCCTTGTAGATGGTCATGCCGCCGATGGTCTGCGTCCACCTCTCGTCCTTGTCCGTATCGCCATTGCTCTCGTTGCAGATAAGAATTGTCCCGCCTGGCTTCAGCGTCCGCCAGACCCCACGGAAGCATCGGCGCAAATCAGGCCAGAAATAGACGGTCTCAAAGGCCGTGACAGCATCGAAGTAGCTATCCTCAAACGCCATATCCGCCACGCTGCCTTGCAGAACGGCGCAACGCCCCTCCTGAATTGCAATTCGGTTGAGCTTTCTAGTCTTCTCCACGCTGACGGGCGAATAGTCGATGCCCTTGACGACGCCATGCGGGCATTTTTTCAGCAGCCGTTTTATGTTCGCCCCGCCGCCGCAGCCGCAATCCAGCACCTTGGCATTTGGTGCAAGTCGTAGAAATCGAAGTCCCCACCGCGCCACAGGGCTGTGGCCCAGATTCATCATGGCAACCATAAGTTTTCCGCTGAGGCCCACGGGCTTGCGGGCGTTTTCAAAGAACGACATCTGGCCCCTCCGATTTCGTGCATTCCGCATAGGTCAACGGGAACGAGGCCTTTAGCACCGCGCTTTTCTGCACCGCCCAGCCGTTTTGACGCAGGAAACGTAGGTATTCCTCGCTTGTCCACCTGCTGTGGAGGGGGAATCCCGCCATACTCATGAAAAAGGCTTTTGCCTCGCCGGAAACCGAGCTCCCCGCGTGGGTGAAGGTTGGCGCGATGAGCACGCCGTCGTCCTTCAGCACCCGCCTGATTTCTTGCAGGGCCTTTTCCGGATGCGGCACTATGTGAAGCGCGTTGGACGCGATCACCACATCAAAGGACTTCTGTGCATAGGGCAGGCGGAACATATCTTGTACGGAAAAGTGCAGCTTTGCGGATTGATTGTCACGCTTTGCTTCAAGGATCATCTTTGCAGAAGCGTCCGTAGCTTCGATGTGCGCCGCCGCATTTACGATGCTCTTTGCGATAAGCCCCGTGCCGGTGGCAACCTCCAGTACGGTTTTTGCTTTCACCACCGGCCTGATCAGCTCATACATCTTCCCATACGCCGCCCGGTCCTTTCGCATGAAACGGTCGTACCGACCGGCATTCTTGTCCCAGAAGCCCTTGCGTTCGTGCATTGCTATCGCCCCCAAATAGTTAGAGACATCTAACTATAACACACGAATCATGCAGTAAGTCTTTGTGTCCGTTCATGAGAGGCTCGGAGTGAAACGGAATGTTGGGGAGATCGCCCCTGGCAAGCTTGGCCTCATAGTCCGTGACCGCCTCGGCGATGCTGTCTTCCTGGTCGTGAAAGACGAGTGTGAGCAGGTAGTAGCGAGCCTTGTCGCCGCGGCCCGCTCTCGTCGACGAAGATGCTGAGCTCCTAGGCCAATGGGGACTCCTAATGGAATGGATAAAAAAATAGCCGGGGGACTCCCCCGGCACTTGGAGGTAGCTCAATGGGCCACCAGTAACCTTATAGCATGCTCTAACGGTAAGTGCAGGGGGGCGAGCCGGTACATGGCGTCGCGGCTGATGCGCAGCATCGCGCACGCCTCGTCGGCGCCGAATATCGCGTTGGTCGATGCGATGAGCCTCACCGGGCTCCTGCTAATGCTCTTGGTCATGGTCGTCCTCGAGCTCCTTTCGTCTCGAGGCTCCTTCGCGTGCCCGGCCGCGGGCGGCTCACGGGGTGGTCGCCGCCGTCATTTGCGACGTGCTTGAAGCGGAGGCATCCGATCAGGCCGGCCTTGCGTCCTGGGTCGCCAACATCCGTGCAGCGGCGGACGAGATGGCGACTCGCATCGCTGACATGCTCATGCATATGGACGGCGACTAGCCAGGGCGATCCCTGCAACGGGTATTATTATCCGGAAAGCGTTTGATTGCGAGGCACGCCGGTGTGAGGGCCTGAGTCGTCAGGCCCTCACAGGGGGACCGCGATGGTGGCCACCGCGCCGCCCGAGGGGCTGTTGGCGAGCGAGACGGAGCCCCCGTGGGCGCTCGCGGCCTCGGAGGCGGCGTGGAGGCCGAGCCCGTAGTGGCGGCCTCCGTCGCGCGAGGAGCGGGAGGAATCGTCTGTGAAGAGGCGCTCACAGCCGCGTTCGAGGGCGGCGGGAGAGAAGCCCGGTCCGTCGTCGGCCACCTCGATGACGAGGTGGCCGCCCTCGACGTCGCAGGAGACCGCCACGCGCGAGCGCGCGTGCTCGGCGGCGTTGGCCACGAGGTTCGCGGCGGCTCGCGCCAGGGCGGTTCGGTCGAGCGGGGCCTCGGGCGCGCCCGCGACAGCAGGGCCCGTGGCCGCGTCGAGCGTCACGCCTCGCGCCCGGGTGATCTGGGCGGCCTCGGCGAGGACCTGCTCGCAGAGCTCGGCCGGCCGCATGGGGGCCCTCTCAGCCCCGCCGGACCCGCGCGAGGCCTCGATGAGCAGGCGCACGTAGCCGTCGAGCCTTTCGACACTGCCGGCTATGTCGCGCGCGGCGGCCGCGAGGTCGGCGTCTTTCTCGTCTTCCAGCTCCTCCGCCACGAAGTCGGCGTTGGCGCGCAGCACGGTGAGCGGCGTCTTGAGGTCGTGGGCGAGCGACGCCACCTGCTCGCGCTGCCCCCGCTCCGCGGCCCAGCGGGCTTCGAGTGACTCGGCGAGGGAGGCCCGCATGGCGTCCATCGCGGCGAGGACGTCGTTCACCTCGCGCACGTTGGTGCTGCCGACCGCGAAGTCGAGCTCCCCCGCGCCGACGCGCTCCGCCGCCTCCGCGAGCGGCGCCATCTTGCGCGAGATCACGCGGCTCGCGCGGCGCGCCACGAGCGCGAGCGCGAGCGCGCTTCCCGCAGCGGCGCCGACGAGCATGAGGTTCTGCGGGTTGGGAAGCAGGCCGGCGAGGTCGCGCGAGACCCACTGCGGCAGGTACTCGCTGACGAGTGCGCAGGCCCCGCCGCCCTTGAGCGGGAACGCGGCGTAGGTGAGGCCCGAGCCCCCGCCCTCGATCTCCACTGTGCCCGGATCCGCGGCGAGTGCCGCACGGGCCATTTCCGTCGCGTCCTCGAGCCGCGTGCCCTCGAGGTCTGTCATCAGCACGTATCCGTCCTTGTTCAGGATGAGGTAGCGGTACGCCGTCGGCACGTCCTGTTGCCCGCAGACGCCGTCGCGTGCCAGGCCCTCCGCGACCTCGCGCGCATTGGCCGGCCCCCAGCTTGCCTCGTAGACGAAGCCCGCGTTGATCGCCGCGGAGAGCGCCATGAACGAGGCGAGCCACGCCGTGGCGACCGCCGCGAACGCGTAGGCGAAGTAGCGCGCGATGACGAAGGAGAGCGGCATGCCCCCGCGACCTCGCGCCCCGGTCCTCAGAGCTGCCACTTGTACCCCATCCCCCAGACGGTCGCGATCGGATCGGCGCCGGCCTCGGAGAGTTTCCTCCGGGCGCGGCTGACCTGCATGGATATGGCCGCGTCGTCGGCGTCGCTCTCCCAGCCGAGCACCGCCTCGCGGATCTGCGCGCGGCTCATGACCTGCCCGGGGTGGCGGGCGAGGTACTCGCAGATGGCGTACTCGGTGGGCGTGAGCGGCACGGCCTCGCCGCCCACGGCGAGGCCGCGCGCCCCGAGGTCGATCCGCACCTCCCCGAAGGAGAGGGCGTGCGAGCGCGGCCGGCACTCACGGCGTAGATGGGCCGCGACCTTGGCGCGCAGCTCCGCGGCCCCGAAGGGCTTGCGGACGTAGTCGTCGGCGCCCAGGCCGTAGCCGGCCACGGCGTCCTCCTCGGCCACGCGCGCGGTCAGGAAGATGATGGGCCCGTCGAAGTCCGGGCGGATCTGCCGCACGAGCTCGAAGCCGTCGAGCCCCGGCATCATGACGTCGCAGAGCACGAGGTCGAAGCGCGAAAGGTCCATCCCCGGGACCGCCGTCGGGTCCGCTGCCTTGACGACCTCATGGCCGTCGCGGCCGAGGACGCGCGCGAGCGCGTCGAGGATCGCCCGCTCATCATCCACTGCCAGTATCCTCGCCATATTCGACCTCCTGAAACTCCCGTTGCATTGTACTTGCGCCGCGCTCAGCGGTCTAGAGCCCCGCGCGCAGCCGCGGGCGCCCACATGGCGATCTCAGGGTTGGGCAGCACGCGGTCGGCGATCGAGCGCAGCGCCGACCCCCAGCCGGCGTCGAGCAGGGCATTCCCGCCCAGGACGAGCGCTGCGAAGAGGAGGGCGAGCACGGCGGCGAGCGGCTTCCTACGCATCTGCCCTCCCGTCCTCGAAGCGGCAGAACCAGGCGATAAGGGCGGCGGCGGTTGCCAGGGTGAGCACGAGGCCAGCGATCGCAGTTGTGAGGAGAGGGGCCGCCGCGCGTGCGGCGTCGATGAAGACCTCTACCCCGAGCGACCCCAGGCGCGCGGGCCAGGCGAGCGGCACCCAGCTCAGGGGCGTTGCCAGGGCACCGGTGAGCTCGCCGGTCATGAGGCCGTGCGCAAGTCCGCCCACTGAGAAGAACGCGAGGAGCACCCCCGCCGCGCCGGCACCGATGGCGGCGTTGCGGCCGAGGCGCAGGGCCACGCCGAGCCCCAGCGCGTAGAGGGGCAGGCTGCCCAGCACGATGCCCGCCCAGGCGGCCGCAAGCGGAGCGGGCCCGAGCGGCAGG
>OLOA01000180.1_pt1 | contig 70131 bp, 71 predicted proteins | sample 1672201 | NCBI WGS metagenome assembly OLOA01 (sample SAMEA3136658, study PRJEB25190) | human gut metagenome
CGGATAAGCAAGGGACTAGCCGCTTAGGTTGGTCCAAGGAATCGTCCGCACCCCCTTAAATAGAGCGCACGAATTTAAGCAGGCGAAAAAGAGGCATCGGCCTGCGCCGATGCCTCTAATGTGGACACACATTTTGTCCTATAAGCCTATTGTTCATGCATCGCTCCCATGGGCAGCAAAAAAAGCCGACCCGCATTGCGCGGGCCGGCTTTTTTATAGAAAGGGGAGACTCGGGAAAATCAATTACTCGATGCCGATGACCTTTTTGGTCTCTTCGGGTGCGGGGAGCTGCTTCTTGGGCACGGTAACCTTCAAAATGCCGTTTTCGAATTTCGCGGAAATGTCGTCTTCGGAAATGTCATCACCAACATAGAAGCTGCGGCTGCAGCTGCCAGTGAAGCGCTCCTTGCGAAGATAGGTACCCTGTTCGTCCTTGTCTTCGGTCTCGGTTTCGGTGTTCGCGCTCACGGTAAGGTAGCCGTCTTGCAGCTCGGCGTGAACGTTTTCCTTCTTGAAGCCCGGCAAATCGATGTCAAGCTCGAAAGCCTTCTCGGTTTCCTTGATGTCGGTCTTCATCATGGCCGGTGCGGGCTTTTGGCCTTGCGGACGGTTTCCGAAGAATCCCATGTCCCAAGGGTCGCTCAAAAAGTCGCTCAAGAAATCGTTCCTACGTGCAGGTACCAACATCATGACTCACTGCCTTTCTCGTACGGGGCCATCGCCTCGCTCTTTCTTTTGACAATTTGCAGTATAGGAGCTTTTTAGCACTCTGCAAGTGAGAGTGCTAAATGCCGCCGTTTCGTTACCTTGGTAACATTTTGCGGTTGCGGGAGTGTGCGTTTCGACCTAGGCGAGGGAAGTCGAAGATTGCGCTCGCGCGCGCTCGCGCCGACGAAGGCGGGCTGGCTTATGCAGATGGGGGCTTGTTTTGCACGCCTCGGCTTTGATTGACCAGTACCGCCCTGGTCCACTGTGCCCTTTCGCGCGCTTATTGACCAGCGAAATGTTCGTTTGACATGCGGCTTGAACACGAAGTCTGCTATCGTGAGCGGGTTGCAATTCAGAAAGGGGCCCTTATGGCCGAAAACACTACATCGCGAGACTCGTTCAGCGGCAAAACCGCATTCATTATTTCCTGCATTGGCTCGGCGGTGGGCCTTTCGGGCATTTGGCTGTTCCCGTATCGCGTATCCCAATACGGCGGCGCGGCGTTCCTGATTCCCTATTTGTTCTTCGTTGTGGTGCTGGGCATTACGGGCGTCATTGGCGAAATGGCGTTCGGCCGTGCCATGGGCACGGGCCCTATGGGCGCATTTTCGAAGGCGCTTGAAATGCGCGGCGTGAAAAGCGGTGACAAAATCGGCCGTGTTATTGGCATTATTCCCGTGCTGGGTGCGCTCGGCATTGCCATTGGCTATGCCGTGGTCATCGGCTGGTTCATCAAATACCTTATCGAGGCTGCGTGCGGAACGCTGGTGACGCAGCCCAATATGGCAGCGTTCTTTGGCTCGATCGCCGGGCCGTTTGGCAGCGTTGGATACCATGTGGCGGCGCTTGCCATTACGCTTGCCGTTATGGCGTTCGGTGTGTCGCGCGGCATTGAGCGACTGAATAAAATCATGATGCCCATTTTCTTTATTCTGTTCTGCGTGCTGCTCGTTCGCGTTGCCATGCTGCCGGGCGCGCTCGACGGCTATGCATATTTGTTTGTGCCCCATTGGGAGGCGCTCGCGAATCCGCAAACGTGGGTTTTGGCTCTTGGCCAAGCGTTCTTTGGGTTGTCGCTCGCAGGTAGCGGCACGCTGGTGTATGGCAGCTATTTGAAGAACGACGTCGATGTCGTGTCGTCGGCCAAAAACGTGGTGCTGTTTTCGACGCTCGCCGCGGTGCTTTCCGCTATGGTGGTTATTCCTGCGGTGTTCGCGCTCGGTGTTGATCCTCTTTCAGGTCCGCCGCTGCTCTTCATCACGCTGCCCCAGGTGTTTGCCGATATGCCGTTCGGCGGCCTGTTCTGCTTCTTGTTCTTCTTGGCGGTGGCGTGCGCTGCGCTTACGAGCTTGGTGAATTTGTTCGAGCCGCCCATCGAAGCGTTGCAGAGCCAACTGAACATGCCGCGCTGGGCTGCGGTTCTCGTCGTGTTCGTCGTGGCACTTGGCGTAGGCGTGTTCATCGAAGACGGTAACGCTGTGGGGGCGTGGATGGATTTCGTTTCGATTTACGCGATTCCGCTGGGCGCGTTGTGCGCGGCAGTCATGTTCTTCTGGGTGTGCCCGAAGGGTTTTGCAAAGGCTCAAGCGCAGCTCGGTCGCAAAAAGTCTTTGGGGGCGTGGTTTGAACCCATGGCGCGCTATGTGTTCGTGGGACTTACGGCACTCGTGATTGTGCTCGGTATCGCGCTCGGTGGTATTGGATAATAGTCTCTTTTAGAAACTATATATCGTAAATAAAGTTTTTACGAAGTGTGCACCCTGTTCTTGTTTTGTCGCATGAAGACATCGAGCTAAAACTCGCGACCAGGCATTTTCGTGTGAATCTTGACGCGTCTTTTTGCGAACCGCAATCTAGGATACGCACTTCGTCAATAGTTACTTTGAGAAACCTTATTTTATAAACCAAACTAAAAATATTGGTTGCTATCGCACTTTCGGTCGAAGCGGTTATGACGAATATGCCTTCGCTGCCCGCGATTACGCTGGCGTGGCGGTAAGCGTAGCTCTGCTTACGGTAGCGATTGCGGTGACGTCCTTCATCTTATAGTATCGATAAGAAACTAATAGAGAATGTGATGCGCCGTGACGAATCCAAGCGCTGCGGCGCCCAGTGTGCACGCATAGGTCGCGGCCACATACGCAACGCCCAAAGCGCGCTCTCCGCCAAGTATCAGGTCGACAGCTTCGCAATTCATGGTCGAAAGCGTGGAGAAGCCGCCAAGAAAGCCCATGGTCAGTGCCGTATAAAAGGTTTGATTTGTGGCCGTGGAGCTTGCAAGGGCAGCACCCGCAATGGTACAGGCGCACAGGTTGATGAAGAAAGTGGGCCAGGGAAACGCGCTTTTGAAAATCAGCTTCATGAAGGTTGAGGCTTTATGGCGGCACAGCGCACCGAGTGCGCCGCCGAGGCCTACCGCCAAAAACGAGAGTACGCTCATCACGCAGCACCTACTTCTGTCTTACGGGCGCGATGCGCTTCGAGCGCGCGCGACGCGCGGTGCCCGGCGAGTGCCGCAATGAACGTTGTCGCGATGGTCGCGGCCATGTATGCTGCGAAAATCTCGTAGCGCCCTGCTTGCAAAAATGCGAGGCATTCGGTCGAGAACGCGGAAATGGTGGTAAATGCACCCACAAGTCCAATGCCCATCGATTTTACAAGGGGCGCGGGCAGCTGCGTGCGCCGACCAACATATTGGTTGATGATTTCTAAAGTAAAGCAACCGAAGATATTCACGATGAGCGTGGCTGCGGGAAAGTCCCCTTGCGCAGGCAGGGCAACTTCAAGGGCATAGCGAAGGGAAGCGCCCAGAAAGCCCATGAGCAGAACGAGCGGCGTGAGTGCGTGGGGGTCGGAAAGCGCATGCCTCGCTGCAAGCGCGAAATGCGAATTGTGTTCATGCGTATTCATGTGGCCCCTTTCAACGGCGAGAGTATAGCGCAACGGCGAAGCACGGGCGTCGATTGAACGACCAATCTTTTCGCCCTTCGGTCTCTCCGAGGTTCTATGCCTTGCTTTCGTCGGGCGCGGAGAGTCCGTGGGTTTTTTGTTGTGCAGGAGGTGAAGGGCTCGTCCCTTTGTCGGCTCGGGTATACTGGGCACGTTCCAAATGCCTTGGATGGGCTTGGGCGGCGCCATGTTCCGAACCTGGTCAGGTCGGGGACGAAGCAGCCATAAGGGGCCTCTGGCGAGCACCCACGCCTATCCAATGCATTGACATGTTCTGAGGGGCCATATGGCCCCTCTTTTTGCAAAATCGGGGTAACGTTTCTCGGAAACGAAGCGGCTTCAAGCTATCGTTCTTTGGAGTTATTCCAGATGAAAGGTCATTCGTGAACGTCATTCAATTCTTTTTGAACTTGCTTTCCGACCCGCGAGGCGCCATTGCTGGCTGGATTATTTCGCTCGGTGCGGTATGGGTCTATACGCCGCTGTTCTTTATCGTGTTCATTGAAACGGGCTTGGTATTCTTCCCGTTTTTGCCGGGCGACTCGCTCCTGTTCGCGGCGGGCGTGTTTTCCGCCGACGGCGGTGGCTTGAATATTTGGGCCACGCTCATCGTGTTCTATGTGGCTGCCATTCTGGGCAACACGTCGAACTACTGGATTGCCCGCTTCTTCGGCGCGCGCATTATCGATTCTGGCAAAATCAAGGCGCTCACGCCCGAGCGCATGGCCAAGCTCGATCACTTTTTCGCGAAATACGGCGGCCTTACCATCGTCATTACGCGTTTCATGCCGTTCTTTCGCACGTTTGCGCCGTTCATCGCGGGCACGGGCCACATGAATTTCGGTAAGTTCACCCTGTTCAACGCCATTGGCGGCATTTCATGGGTAAGCCTGTTCGTGCTCGTGGGCTACTTCTTCGGTGGCATCCCATTTGTGCAGGATCACTTCGAGGTCATCGTTTTGGGCATTGTCGCGGTGTCGGTGGCGCCTGCGTTTATCGGCGCGGTGAAAGCGGCGATGAGTTCGAAGAAGGGCGACAAAACGAAGAACGCCAAGCACGCGAAATGACGTTGCTTGTCGCATCGTATTTCAAACATGCGAAATAACGCGACTTGCTCGTACCGTACCTATATATACATTCAAAGGCGTGCTCCTCGGGGCACGCTTTTTTTGTATTGGCGCGGGCGGGGGCGCACGTTCTTTGCCGCGGAGCCTCTTTTCTGGGCGTGTCGCTCGCGAAAGCGCGTTCCGAAACCGGGGGTAAGTTAATAATAAATTTACCCGGTTAAAATCTCTTAACACTGCTGCCCGTAGCTACTATGATGCGGACAAAGAAAACAACGAAGGGAAGGTGGGAACGCACATGAGCGTTGCAAAAAATGCCCTGTACACACGCGGCTTTGCGGCTGTTGGCATTTCTGTTGCATGCATGCTCACTGCAGCCTGCTTGGCTGCGGGAGCGACGTGCGGGCAAACGGCATATGCTTCTGAAATGGAGTCCCAATCTCAGGCGGCAAGCACACAGAGTTCGCAAAATGCCAGCTATTTGTATGCGGTGCGAGATTCCGAAACGAATTTATGGGGCTTTGTCGATGCGGCGGGGACGCAAGTGATTCCGTGCCAGTTCGAGTCACTTGGAAGTTTGCCGGGGCAATCGCCCAGTCTTGTGACGACGTATTCGCCGAACAACGGGACAAAGTCCTATTTCCCCGATTTTGGATGCGCCTATGATTTGCCGGGCGGCGTGATGAACGATGATCCGTTCCCTGCACAAGATCCCGATACCGAAAAATGGGGCTATATTGACAAGTCGGGCGAGTGGGCTATCGAGCCCGAATACGAGCAAGCGCGCATGTTCAGCGATGGGCTTGGCCTGGTGTACTCCGAAGACAAGGGTGCAGGTTTCGTAAATGCCCAAGGCGAACTCGTGGTGAGCGGTTACATTGCCGCCACGTCGTTCAGCGACGGCGTGGCGTTCGTTTCGGGCAAGCTCGACGACGAGAAAAACGGCATCAAGCACAATAATCGCTATGCCGCAATTGATAAGAACGGCGCGTGGGCGCTCGACTCAGCGAAAAGCTCTACCGAAACCGATCGCTATTGTTATAAGCAGCCCATCTTCTTTCACGATGGCGTGGGCTTCGAAGGCATCAAAGATGGCAAGGCTATCTACATCGACAGCAAAGGCAGCGAAGCGCTCAGCGCAAGTTCTGGCCACGATGGCGTGAGCATTGTTGACGCGGGGCCGTTTTACGACGGATATGCCACTATAGAGTTGCAGGGCGTCGACATGTGGGCCAAAGCAGGTTACACTGGCATGGGTGGCACCACGGCATATGGTCTTATCGATAAAACGGGCGCCCTCGTGAAAGACCCGACAGCGAAGTCTACGCAATGGGCAACGCTTGTCGACTTGTGGGGCGGCATTAACCACGCGGGCGGCGGAATGGTTGCTGCGCAGGATTCGGTTTCGGGCCTGTGGGGTTACCTCGATGCGAAATCGGGCGAATGGAAGATTCAGCCGCTCTTCTCGGAAGCCAAGCCGTTTGCCGATGGCATGGCGTATGCAAAAGATTTCGCGACAGGCGATTGGGGCATCATCGACGATTCCGGCGCATGGACGGCTGTTCCTCGTTTGGATAACTTCAATTCCGACGATCAATCCCTTGTTGCCGCAGGTGGCCTTGTGTACGGTACCGCCGAGGCGGTGGGCGGTGCCGCGCCTGTTACTTCAGAAGGCTGGATGAATGCCCAAGGTATTTGGGTTGCGTCGTGGAAGTTGTGATGCAAATGAAGCGTTTGAAAATGAACCATGCCTCATGGCTGCGTGCCACTGTTGCGATTGCGTTTGCGGCCTGCGCGCTTGCTGCCCTTGCCGGCTGCGCTTCTCCGAAGGTGGAAGTTGAACAGTCGCAGGTGCAAAGCGATTTTGAGGCGACCGAGGAATCCTTGGTTTCCGATGGCGTTTTGGTGCAAAGCCCTTACGTTGACAACGACGATTACGCGCTTACTGCGTTCGATGTCTCCGATTCACACGTGGCTGACGACGGCGCGAATGTGTTCAATGCCAAGGCGACGTTTGAGAACAGCGCCTTCCGCACCACGATGGACGTTGTGGCAACCTATGCGAAAGACGGCGATTCCTATGTGCCGAACTTCGAGACATCGAACGCTTCGACGAAGGCCGTTTCGGGTATCGTATATGACCCCCAGGGCACGTTGAGCTCGTCTGATTTGAAAAATATTCAAGGCATCGATTTTGACGAAGATGCTCAAACGTGCACCGTTTCGGTGGCGTACGAGCCCGAATGGTTTGAAAGCGTGCAGGGCGATGTGAAGTACGTTTATCGCTTCGATGGCGCGTCGTGGGCGCCCGATGCGAGCGCAGGCAGCTCTGCCGCCGTGAGCTACAGCCCACTCGTGGCGACGTATGGTCAGTTCGATGCCGATACCGACAAGGGCGGCTGCCTTACTAAGATCGACATCGTGAGCCTTGATGAGAAAACGGGCGAAGTAACCGCGAACGTCACTTGGACGCGCGGCAAGCATTCCAACCATGCCGCCGCTGCCGCTCTGCGAAGCGTTACCGACGATACCGATGTCACGATCGATGCCACCGTGAAAGGCGCACTGTATTCCGCGCCCACCGAAGAGGGTAAGCATCGCGTGACGGCAACGCTTACGGGCACGGCCTCAAACGGCAAACCGATGGTCGTAGGCATATCTGCTGGCGGCGATGGGTACACCGAGAATGGGATGATTGTCTACAACGCATCGGTGCAAACCGACGATGCGGCCTATATTTGCGGCAGCACTATCTCGAAGAAAATCTAGCGAGCGAGCTTCTATCAATACGGCGAACTCTTTCAGAAGCGTCCGGCAACCCCGGGCGCTTCTTCTATAATAGGGCGGAATGCACAAGGCGCCGCGAGCGCCGCACACGAATGCGAAGGACCTACGCGATGTCGGAAGCCTTATACCGCAAGTACCGCCCGCAAACGTTTGAAGACGTGGTGGGCCAAACCCATATCGAGCGCACGCTCAAAAACGCCATCGAGCAAGACAAAGTAGGCCACGCCTACATGTTCTGCGGCCCCCGCGGCACGGGCAAAACCACGACGGCGCGTCTGCTCGCCAAGGCGCTTTTGTGCGAGAAGGGGCCCACGCCCGCTCCTGATGGCACGTGCGAACAGTGCCTCGCCATTGCCGAGGGCAACCATCCCGATGTCTACGAGCTCGACGCGGCAAGCCGCACGGGCGTCGATAATGTGCGCGAGGAAATTATCGGTCGCGTTCAATATGCTCCCACGCGCGGGCGCTACAAGGTCTATATCATCGACGAGGTTCACATGCTCTCGATCGCGGCGTTTAACGCGCTGCTGAAAACGCTCGAAGAACCCCCGAGCCACGTGGTGTTCATCATGTGCACCACCGATCCTCAAAAAGTTCCCGAAACCATTCAATCGCGCTGTCAGCGCTTTGATTTCCACCGTCTGAGCAACGAGGAAATCATCGCCCGCCTTGGTGCTGTGTGCACGGCGGAAGACGTGCGGTTCGAAGGCGACGCCCTCGATTTGGTGGCGCATCGCGCCCAGGGTGGAATGCGCGATGCGCTTACCATGCTCGAACAGCTTATCGCGTTCGGCGACGGCAACGTGACCATGGAAGTTGCCAACGATGTTCTGGGCTCGCTCGACGTCGACGACATGAGCGGCATTGTTCGATCGATTGCCACGCGCGATGCGGCGGCGTGCTTCACCTGGGTTTCCGAATATGTGGAAACGGGTGCCGACTTGGCTCGATTCGTGCGCGACCTGGCCGCGTACGTGCGCGATTTGTATGTGCTGTCGCTCACCGATGGGGCAGTTGCCGTGAACGCGCCGCAAAGCTCGCTGCCGCGCATGTCGGGCGAGGCTCAAATGTTTGGAATCGATCGCCTCGCGTATATCTTGCGCGTGCTGGGCGATTTGAATACGGAATTGCGCACGTCGACCAATCCGCGCCTGTCGTTTGAGATTGGCCTCACGCGCATGGTGCGCCCGCAAAGCGACCTTACGCTTGAATCGCTCGCTGCGCGCGTCGAAGTACTTGAGCGCGCGCTGGCGCAGGGTGCGGCTGCGGCACCTGCTGCAGCTCAGCCTGCCGCCATGGTGCAGCAGCCGGCGAGCGTTCCTCCTGCGGCGAATGCAGGGTATAGGCGGCCCACTGCGGCTCCCGCTGTAGCCGCCCAGCCCGCAGTGGTCCCGTCGCCCGCCCAAGTTCAACCTACGGCAGCCCAGCCTGCTGCGCCGGCGTCGCCTGCCCAAGCTAGCCAATTCCAGCGTTCCATGCCGCGACCTGCGCAAACGCAGTCGGCGGCCCAGCCTGCTTCGCAGGGTGCTGCCATGGTCAACAAGGCGGCGGAATTTCGCGCCCAGCTCGAGCGTCGCCGTGCCCAACGTACGGCTGTTCCTCAAGCTCAGCCGCAGTCGCAAGGCTTTGCTCCGCAGGCTCAAGCTGCGGCACCAGTGCGCGCTGCGGCGCCTGCCGCTGCTCCTGTTGCCGCCGCTTCCGCCACGGCGGCCCCCGCTGCGCCCGCCGCTGTTTCTGCTGCTCCCGCTGTTGCGTCGAGCGACGTGAAGGCGAAACTTTCCAACCCGGCCGCCCTGCAGCGCGGATGGCAAACCGCGCTTGCCGATTTGAAGCGCCAGCGAGCCGCTTATGGCGCGTTGCTGCTTTCGGCGCGTATCGTGGCCGAGCCTGATGCGTCGGGAATTGCCATCGAATTCTCGCCCGAGAATTCGTTCGCGTTTTCTGCCGCCCAGAAACCTGACATTACCGCCGCAATCGAGTCGGCGCTTTCCGCATCGTTTGGCGGCCCTGTTCCGTTCCGCGTGACTCAGGGTTCTGCGGCTGGGAATGTCGCTTCTGTCCCATCTGCGCCCGCGCCGGCGCCTGCCGCCTCGGCTGCTTCGACTGCTGTGCACCGCGCTCAGCAATCGGTTCGAGCCCAGGCGCCTTCGGCCGGCCCTTCGCGCCAAGCGCCGCAGGCCGTCGCCGCACCGCCGTGGGAAGATGACGTGGTGCCGTACACCGACGCCGATATCGCTGCCTACATGCCGGAAGAGGAGCAGTCCCCTTTTACTGAGCCTGATGCGAGCCTAACCGTTGGGGCGCCGTCGCATCGGGAAGCCGCGTCCCAGCCTAGCGAGCCTGCCGTCTTCGTGAAACCTGCGAAAAACAATCTCTTCGCAGGAAGGAAAATGCCTGAAGGCATTGGAAGGGGAGTGCCGGCGCAGCCCGAGGCGACGGCTCGGGCAGCTGAGCCAACCGTTTCTTCGAGCGCTGGCCAGGCGCCGAAAACCGTGCCTGAAAGCGCGCCCGCGAAGAAGCGCAAAACTGCTGCCGACAAGCTCGCCGAGGCGGTTGCGGAATTCGGCGATGCGATGCTCGTGGTGGGCCCCGATCCGGTTGACCCGTTCCCGGTGGCGCTGGAGCTTGGCTTCGATTCTGCCCCTGACCCGAAGAAAAAGGCCAAGGGCATGGTGAAGCCCAAAGGCTGGCCAATGCCCCAAGATGCGAAGCTGCTCGAGGGCCGCGACCTTGATGCATTGCGCGAGGGCTGTGGCGGTGGACAAGAAGGGAAGGGACAAGAGTCTTCTTCCGACGGCTTGTCTTCGGGCCAATCCGTTCAGCCCGCGCCCGTTGTAGCAGCGGAGGCTGAGTCGCAGCTTGCGCCGGTCGCGGAGCCTGAGTTTCCCGCTGAACCGCCCGCGCCCATTCCCGCGCCGCCTTCGCGTCCGAACCCGTTTGCGAATCGCGCGATGCCGCAGGGCATCGGTGGCGGGCAGGGCTCCCGCGAGCCTGCCGAATACGCAGGTGCATCCGCTGGAGCTTCGGGCGAAATGTCGGTCGAGGAGATTTTCGCGTCATTCGGCGTGAATATGAACAAGGTTACAGAAGAGCGATGACCTTGCGCGAAACTTTTCCCAAGCGAATGCGTTCGCGCGGAATATGGTAGGCTTTCAAGCCAGTGTGAAATCGCCGCGGCAGCGTGGCGTGTATCAAAAGGAGAAACGTTCATGGATATGAAGCAAATGATGCGCCAGGCGCAGAAGATGCAGGCCGAGCTTGCGAAGGCCCAGGAAGAAATCAAAACGATGACCGCCGAGGCCACCGCCGGCGGCGGCATGGTGAAGGTTGTCGCCCAGGGCGATATGACGGTGCAGTCCATCACCATCGATCCCGCCGCGATCGACCCCGAAGATGCTGATATGCTGCAGGACATGGTGTGCGCCGCCGTGAACGAGGCTCTGCGCGCCGTTTCCGCCCAGGGTTCCGCTCGCATTGGCCAGGCCACGGGCGGCATGAATATCCCCGGCTTGATGTAAGCGGGCGTTATTCGTGGAATCGGCTCCGGCCATCCAAAAGCTGCTCGACGAGCTTGAGCGCATGCCGGGCGTAGGCCCAAAAAGTGCCCAGCGTATCGCGTACTGGCTGCTCAATTCTCCGCGCGACTCCGCGTTGCGCCTCGCTGACGCGATCGTCGAAGTGAAAGATGCGGTGCATTTTTGCTCTCGATGCTTCAATTACGCGGAAGGCGATGTGTGCGAGGTGTGCGCATCGGCGAGCCGCGATGCCTCTACGATATGCGTCGTGAGCGAGCCTCGCGACGTGTCGGCGATTGAACGAACTGCAGCGTATTCGGGCCTCTATCACGTGCTTGGCGGCGCCCTTTCCCCCATGGACGGTGTTGGCCCCGATGACTTGCACATAACCGAGCTTATGGCGCGGTTGTCTGACGAGAGCGTGGCCGAGGTGGTGCTCGCCACCAATCCCAATGTGGAGGGCGAGACGACCGCGGCGTATTTGGCGCGCCTTATCAAGCCGCTCGGCATTAAAGTCACGCGCCTTGCAAGCGGCCTGCCCGTTGGCGGCGATCTTGAATTTGCCGACGAGGTGACGCTCGGCCGGGCCATTGAAAGCCGCCGCGCGCTGTAGCGCGGCATCGAAGCAGTGCATTTGTAGACGCACGAACAGAAAGCCTTCGTGGTGTGAAACCGCGAAGGCTTTCTTGCATTCTGCGACCCGTTCACAGCGATTGCGGTTTGCTTTGGGAATCTGCCGCTTCCGGCGTCTCGTTGTTTTGTGGCGGCATCCGTCAATCGTATTGGGTTGCTGGAATCGCGGTTTTAAAGATAAAACGCCTATTTGATACTGCTTTTACCCCAATTATTCGCGATTGGGGTAGGGGCCGGCGATATTTCGGGGCAATCTCGCCCCATTTGGCAACTGAGGCGTTGTAGAATGCACTCATACACGGAGCCTTTTAAAGCTTCGGTGAACTAAGAGCCCTGCTTATAGGAGGGGAAGCGGGCTCTAGGCAAAGGCCATTCCCTGCGAATGGCCTTTTTTTAAACGTTTTTATGCGCGCATGACATATTAGTTTTCATATCATTCAGCAATTAATGCTCCTCATATACATCGTAATGAATATAATGACTTATGCTATGCAAAACAGCCAATTCTGGGCGATATTCGGCATGCATATATGCAAACAATTTGCATATAACACAGTAAATCCTTGTCTATAAGCGATAGATTTGCAGGAATAGATAGGCGCTGCAATATAAATCTTCAAAAAAGATATACAAAAAAGTACGTTTTTATCCAAACCCTACGTGTAGCAGGGTTTTGAAATGCATAAAAGAAGCCGAGAATACAACTAAGTGTGTTACACCAGGTCAGAAGCTTAAAAAAAGTCCTTGCGCTTTCCAATTTTGGGTGTCATTATGCAGATGTCGGCTTTGGGAAGACCGACAAGAGAGAGGAAAAAGGAGGCTCGTATGAATGGTATTCATGTAACGAGCGAAATCGGTAAGCTGAAGAAGGTGTGCCTGCATCGCCCCGGCGACGAGCTGCTCAATCTTCCGCCCGATGAGCTTGAGCGTCTGCTCTTTGACGACGTTCCGTACCTGGAAGTCGCTCAGCAAGAGCATGACCGCTTTGCTGAGATTCTTCGCGAGCAGGGCGTCGAGGTTCTGTATCTCGAGAAGCTCGTCGCAGAAGCTTTCGCAGCGAACCCTGGTGCTCGTGACGAGTTCCTCGACCAGTACTTGGCCGAGGCTGGCATTCATGGCCAGAAGATGCCCGCGATCGTTCGCGAGTATCTGAACACCTTCACGGACGACCTGGAATTCGTGAAGAAGACGATGGCTGGCGTTGCCAAGAGCGAAATCGACATGCCGCTCGCATCGTCCGCCACCCTTGACGATCTGGTCAGCGATCACAGCGACAAGCAGAGCGACCTGATCATCGACCCCATGCCGAACCTGTACTTCACCCGCGACCCGTTCGCGTGCGTGGGCAACGGCGTGAACTTGAACCGCATGTACTCCGTCACCCGTAATCGTGAGACGCTCTACGGCAAGTACATCTTCAAGTACCATCCCGATTACAAGGGCACCCCGTTGTGGTTCCGCCGCGACGCTCCGTTCCACACCGAGGGCGGCGACGTGCTCAACCTCACTCGCACCGCTCTGGCTGTTGGCATCTCCCAGCGTACTCAGGCTGCGGCTATCGACCTCATGGCCCAGAACATCTTCTGGAAGACCGAGGGCTGCGAGATTGAGAAGATTTTCGCGTTCGACATTCCGGCGAGCCGTGCATTCATGCACCTCGACACGGTCTTCACGCAGATCGACGTCGACAAGTTCACCATTCACCCGGCCATCATGGGCACCCTGCGTGTCTACGAGATGACCAAGGGCGCAGTCGAGGGCGAAGTCGACATCAAGGAGCATACTGACTCCCTTGAGAAGATTCTCGAGTACGCCACCGGCGTCGACGGCATCAAGCTCATCCCCTGCGGCGGCGGCGATCCCATTGCGGCAGCCCGCGAGCAGTGGAACGATGGTTCGAACACCCTGTGCGTCGAGCCTGGCACCATTTGCGTGTATCAGCGCAACAACGTCACCAACGAGGTGCTCTACAAGGAAGGTCTCAACCTGCTGGTTGTTCCTTCGGCAGAGCTGTCCCGTGGTCGTGGCGGCCCGCGTTGCATGAGCATGCCGTTCCAGCGCGAAGATCTCTAGTTTCTAGCGCGCATCAAACTCTGTCATTAAGCGGCTTAGCTGCTTAAGAGCAGGCCCTGCGATACGAGTGTCGCAGGGCCTGCATGAGGCTCAAGGAAGGGATTTCCCCTTCAACCCAAGAAAGGAATCAAAATGGGTGTTAATCTTTCTGGTCGTCCGTTCCTCCGTCTGCTCGACTTCTCCACCGAGGAGATCGAATACCTGCTGAAGCTCTCCAAGAACTTCAAAGATATGAAGCGCGCGGGCGTTCCGCATCGTTACCTCGAGGGCAAGAACATCGTTCTGCTCTTCCAGAAGACCTCCACCCGTACCCGTTGCGCATTCGAAGTTGGCGCAATGGATTTGGGCATGGGCGTCACCTATCTTGATCCCAACAGCTCTCAGATGGGCAAGAAGGAGTCCATTGAGGACACCGCTCGCGTTCTCGGCCGCATGTATGACGGCATCGAGTTCCGCGGCTTTGCCCAGACTGACGTTGAAGATTTGGCCGCCAACGCTGGCGTGCCTGTATGGAACGGCCTGACCACTGAGTGGCATCCCACCCAGATGCTCGCCGACATCCTGACCGTCCAGGAGAACTTCAACTACGACATCAAGGGCAAGACCCTCGTCTTCATGGGCGACTGCAAGAACAACGTTGCTCGCTCCCTGATGGTCGTGTGCTCCAAGCTCGGCATGAACTTCGTGGCTTGTGGCCCGAAGCACTGCATGCCTGGCGACGACGTGGTCGAGGCTTGCAAGCCGATCGCTGCTGAGAATGGTTGCACCATCCTCCTCACCGACGATCCCAAGGAAGCCTGCACCAACGCCGACGTTATCTACACCGACGTTTGGGTCTCCATGGGCGAGCCCGACGAGGTTTGGGCTGAGCGCATCAAGGAGCTCGAGCCTTATCGCGTGACCGCTGAGCTCATGGCTCTCGCCAAGCCGGAAGCCATCTTCCTGCACTGCCTGCCTGCTTTCCACGACACCAACACCACGATTGGTGCTCAGAAGGCCGAGCAGTTCGGCATCACCGAGATGGAAGTTACCGACGAGGTCTTCGAGTCGAAGCAGTCCAAGGTCTTCGACGAGGCTGAGAACCGTATGCACACCATCAAGGCTGTCATGTACGCCACCCTGAAGTAGTAGCAGGAGATTCGCAATGCCTTACATTAAGTCAGATGGAAAGCGTATTGTCATCGCGCTGGGCGGCAATGCCCTGGGCAATACGCCCCAAGAGCAGCTTGAGCTCGTAAAGCACACTGCAGCCTGCATCGTTGACATGGTTGCTGAAGGCAACAACGTCATCGTCACTCACGGCAACGGCCCTCAGGTCGGCATGATCAACAACGCGTTTGCTTTCGCATCTCAGCATGACGAAAAAACGCCTGAAATGCCCTTCCCCGAGGCTGGCGCCATGAGCCAGGGTTACATTGGCTACCAGCTCTCGCAGGCTATTTTGAACGAGCTTCGTCGTCGCGGCATCATGCGTTCCACCGCTAACGTGGTTACGCAGACCGTTGTGTATCCCGACGATCCGGCTTTCCAGAATCCCACCAAGCCTGTTGGCGCTTTCCTGACCGAGGAAGAGGCCAAGGCTAAGGCTGCCGAGACCGGCTACACCTTCAAGGAAGATGCCGGCCGTGGTTGGCGTCAGGTGGTTGCTTCTCCGAAGCCCCGCCGCATCGTTGAGAGCGACGCAATTCAGGACCTCTTCGACGACGGCTACATCGTTGTTTGCACGGGCGGCGGCGGCGTGCCGGTGTTCGAGCGCAACGATACTTACGAAGGCGTTCCTGCCGTTATCGACAAGGACCGCTCCGCTGCCATGATGGCTGCCACCTTCAAGGCCGACATGCTGGTGATTCTCACCGCTGTCGAGAAGGTTGCCATCAACTTCAACACTCCCGAGCAGGCTGATATCGACACGATGGATACCGCCAAGGCTCAGGAATACATCGAGCAGGGCCAGTTTGCGCCGGGCTCCATGTTGCCGAAGGTTGAGGCATGCCTTGAGTATGTCGGGGAATATCCGCAGGGTAAAGCCCTCATCACGTCTTTGGACAAGGCCAAAGATGCAATTAATGGCTTGACCGGTACTACCATTACCGCCTAAGCCGATCAATCCCCCTCCTCCGGGCTGGTCGCTCGGGGGAGGGAGCATTCGCGCAGGGGAAACCGAAAGGGTTGCGCGGGTGCTCTCCCAGGAAAGGGGACTCCCATGGCTGAGAAGACTAAGAAAAAAAAGGAACCCATTAGCTCCTTTAGTATTTTGCTCATCCTTTTGGTCGTTCTGGCCGTTATTTCGTGGATTGCCGCGGCAGCCACGGGCGGTACTGTTACGGCCGCATCTCTGTCAAACATTTTGACATCTCCGATTTATGGCTTCACTGGCGCTCCTACCGATATTGTTGAAGGTGCTGCGAACCCCGACACCTTCCCGGGCGGCGCACTTGAGGTCTGCTTCTTCGTTATGATTCTGGGCGGCTTCTTGGGCGTTATGACCAAGACGGGCGCTCTCGACAACGGCATTGCCGTGCTCGTGAAGAAGCTCAAGGGCAATGAGCTCGTTCTCATTCCCATTCTTATGATTCTGTTCTCCATTGGTGGTACCACCTACGGCATGTGCGAAGAAACCGTGCCGTTCTACGTTCTGCTTGCAGCAACCATGTATGCTGCCGGCTTCGATGCGATGGTTGGCTCGGCAGTTGTTCTGTTGGGTGCTGGCTGTGGTGTTTTGGGCTCTACGGTTAACCCGTTCGCCGTTGGCGCTGCGGTATCTTCGCTCGTTGACGCTGGCATTCAGGTGAACCAGGGCATCATCATCGCTCTGGGCGCCATCCTCTGGATTTCCACCACGGCTGTGTCCATCATCTACGTCATGAAGTATGCCGCCAAGGTGAAGAAGGACAGGGGTTCGACGATTCTGTCTCTGCAGGAGCAGGAAGCTGAGAAAGAGAACTTCGGCAAGGACAACGCTCTCGAAGACGTCAAGCTTACCGGTCGTCAGAAGGGTGCCCTGATCGTGTTCGCCATCGCATTTATCGTGATGGTCATCAGCTTCATTCCTTGGGAAGACTTCGGTGTTGAAATCTTCCTCGGTTGGTCTGCCGTTATCACCGGCCTTCCGCTTGGTGAATGGTACTTCGTTGAGGCTGCGTGCTGGTTCTTCATCCTGGCCCTCATTATTGCCGTGGTTGGCGGTCTTACCGAGGCTGAAACGGTGAAGGCGTTTATCGACGGCACCGCAGACATGATGAGCGTTGTTATGATTATCGCTCTCGCTCGTGGTATCTCCATCCTGATGGCTGAAACCGGTATGTCTGACTGGATTCTGTTGAATGCTTCCAACGCTTTGCAGGGTGTCTCCGCGTTCATCTTCGCGCCGGCATCGTGGCTGCTCTACGTTGTGCTTTCGTTCTTGATTCCGTCGAGCTCCGGCATGGCAACCGTGTCCATGCCCATCATGGGCCCCTTGGCTGCGAACCTCGGTTTCTCGGTCGAGACCATGGTCATGATCTTCAGCTCCGCAAATGGCTTCGTGAACCTGTTCACTCCTACCTGCGGCGCGATTATGGGTGGCTTGGCAGTTGCTCATGTGCAGTATGGCACGTGGCTTAAGTGGGTAGGAAAACTGCTCGCGATATTGGCGGTCATCTGCTTGGTGATTGTCACAGTCGCAATGTGCATACTCTAGCGAGGTTTCTCCGGCTCTTTGCCTGGCGATAACCAAGGATACGATTCCTCCACGCGGGGTTGAGCCTCCGTCGTGTGGTGGAAAAAAGGAACGGTCCCGTAAGGGGCCGTTCCTTTTGTTTTGTTTTGTTTTGCTTTGCTTGAAGAAACGACAGTATTTGTCCCTTCTTGTTATATCTGTTATAGTACAGGTATAACAAGAAGGGACATTGATATGTACATTGTTGTTAACGACATGGTTGACGAGCCGCTGTATATGCAGATCCGCTCGCAAATAATTGCCGGCATCGCACGAGGCGACCTAACGGCGGGCGATGCATTGCCAAGCGTGCGACGTTTGGCAAGCGATTTGGGTATTAACCTGCACACGGTCAATAAGGCATATGCCGTGTTGCGCGACGAAGGCTACATCGTGGTTAGGGGTCGTGCAGGCGCTTTCATAGCGGGGGCACAGGGCGCGAACTCGTCGAATGAAGCTGCAGATAGCCAAATGGACGATGTGCTGCGCGACTTGGCCACGGCCTGGCGCGCCCGGGGCGGCACGCTCGATGGATTTCTCGAACGCGCTGCAGCTCAAGCGAAATGCGCGTATGGGGCAAAAAGCGCCGAGGCAAAAGACGCCAGGGCGAAGACCCATTCTTCTTGTGGCGATTAGGGGGCAGCAATGACTACAACGACAATTATTATGTGTGCGGTATGCATGACGATTCCTCTTTGCGGAATACTGGCTGCCATAGTCCCCTATCTTCAACGTCGCACCGAGGTGTTTGCGGTAACGGTTCCCTCTGTCGCTCAAGATGATGTGTATGTAAAGGGCCTCAAACGGAAATATGCCGTCATAATGCTTACGGTTACGGTGGTGCTAACACTCGCATGTGCAATGGCGGCGTATGCTCAGCGCCCTTTGGTCCTCTTCGTTTTGCTTATTGGCGGTACCTTCGCGCTCATGTTTGTGTCGTATGGTCTCATGCTTTTCTACCGTCGCCGCATGGTTTCGTATAAGAAAGAGCGCGGCTGGGTTGCGCAATCGCAGCAATCTGTCGCTTCCCTTGGAGCAGAGCTTGAAGGCTTTCCGCGGGGGTTGTCGCTGAAATGGAATTTGCTCTATATTCCCGTGATTGCCGTTACGGTGGCAATTGCCGCTGTCGGGTATTCCTCCATGCCCGAATTAGTGCCAATGCATATAGGCTTTGATGGAACGGTTGACGGGTGGGCTCAAAAAAGCGTGGGTGTCGTGCTGTTTCCCGTGCTGCTTGAGGCGTTTCTTGCCATTATTTTGACGTTTTGCCATTGGCAGATGTTTGCATCGAAGGCTTGGAAAGAGCCTGGTGCGCCTGCCTCTTCGGCCTGGGCCTATGGCATGTTTGTTCGGGCGAATTCAATTGTGCTGGTAGGCGGCGGAGTGCTGTTGACTATGGTCATGGGAATTGCCTTTGAGCTGTATATCGTAGGCGTTATCGGAATCGGCGCTGCGGTAATCGCGACGCTTGTCGCGTGCGCCCCGATGGTGGTTGCGTCTATTGCGGTAAGTGTGGTGTATGGGCAATGCGGATCGCGTGTATTCCTTAGAATGCAAACGAGCGATGCCATGCTTGTCGACGATGACGATCATTGGAAGTTGGGCATTTTTTACTGGGCGCCCGAAGATGCGAGCCTGTTCGTGCCCGAGCGATTCGGCGTGGGTTGGACCATCAATTGCGCCCGCCCTGGAGCATGGGCAATTTTTGGCGGAGTCGTTGTGCTTGCCGTCGCTTTTGTCGCAGCATCGATTCTGATGGTGGGTTAGGCGTTTCGCTGTGAAGTGCTCCACCGCAAGGGCCCTTCCCGTTCTGACTCGATGAGTGGGATGGGGCATGCGTTTCCTCGAGACACGTTTTTATCCTATAAGCCGACTTTTAAGGCTTATGCAATGGGCGCCGGATTCAATCCGACGCCCATTTTCATTCAAAGGAATGCGCTAGGGTAAACCACCCGATATGCGGGTGGTTTCGATTAAAACGTTAGTCTAGCGCGAGCGGAGCCACGCCAAGAAACCGCTCGCTATGCGGATGGTTGCGATATGGGGTGTTGCTGCTAGGGGCGCGAGATGGTCTTTTCCATCCAAATGTGCGGTTGGCCTTCGTCTTCGTAGTCGACTTCGCCGAAGCGCGTGTATCCCATGAGGCCATACCAACTTTCGAGTCGAGCTTGGGCATGCAGGCACATTTCGGTCGCCCCCGCTTCGATGGCGGCGCGTTCGCATTCTTCGACGAGCATGCGTCCAAAACCGCCTTCGCGTTTCTCCGGGAGCACCGCTACGCGGCCGACAGCCCAGCGCGTTGATCCTGCGGGTTCGGGGAAGGTGCGAGCGCAGCCCGCAGGCTCGCCGTCTTTGTAAAGCACGATGTGAATGCAGGTGTCATCGATGTCGTCAAATTCATCGGTGTAGCCCTGTTCCTCCATAAATACGCGACGGCGAATTTCGAATGCGTCTTCTTTAACTTCTTGTCCGCGCTTTAGTTCGACATTTGGCATGGCTTGCCTCCTTCGGTGTGAGCTTGGGGCAATGATAACGAAAAAACAGAGGAAGAAAAGTAGTGCTTGTGCGCGGCGTGGTGCGATTTGTAGTGCAAATTGTGGTGCATGGCGATGCAAGCGAATGCGTTGAAGTTGAATTGATATCGCAGTTTCAAATAATGGAGAAAAAGAAAATGGCTGCTCAAACGAGCAGCCATTGTGCATTCAAATGGTGGGCGGTGAGGGATTTGAACCCCCGACCCGATGCTTGTAAGGCACCTGCGCTCCCGCTGCGCCAACCGCCCGCGAAAATTAATTCTGCCATAACGAGCGTTTTTTGTCATTGGGAAAAGGGAAATGAGTCGAATTGTGCAGGAATGTACACGACTTAGGAAAAAGGTAAAAAGGTCGTTTGAGCGCTCGAAGCTGCGCTGCCTTGCGTGGAGTAGTTGCGCGATTGAGGCAAGGGGCGGTTTTGCGTCGGTTTCGCGAAGCTGGGCATACGCGAAACCGATGGAATTTGACGCCTGTTTATGCCGAAATTGCGTGCGAAATACAGGGAAAGTGAGGGATGCGCACGGCAAAACGCAGCGAAAACAAAGGGGAAATTGCATGTAAAGCGCATGCGCGCGGGCAAGGTTTGGGCAAGGCTTCGCTGCCATGATGTCGCAAGGCCGCATAAGCGGAAGACGAATCAAAAGGGGGAGCCAATGAGAAAAGGGCGAAGCCTTGTTGTTGGTGTGGTGTGTGGAGTTGTTTGCGTGGCGGGCATGATGCTTTATGCGCATGAAATCGAACTGAATGTCGAGCAAGAACGCGCCGAGGTGCTTGCTCGTTACGGCTCTACGCAGGTGGAGGCCTATGTTGCCACGTGCGATATCGCTGAAGGATCGAAAGTCGATTCGACCAATGTGGAGCGGAGGCTCATGCCGGGCGAATTATTGCCCGAAGGAGCCGTCACCGACCTATCGCAGGTCAAGGCTCAACCAGCTCAGACGCGAATCTATTCAGGCGAGGTTTTGCTTACGCAGCGATTTGAGCAGGCAGATGGTTCGGTGCTGCAGGTGCCTGATGGCCTCTGCGCAGTGAGCGTACCCGCGAAAGCGGTTTCTGCGGTCGGCGGATCGGTACGGGCGGGCGACAAGGTGAATGTGTATTCCACTTCGGCGAAGTCGACCGATCTGCTTGTGGCCAATGTCGAGGTGCTTGCAACGAGCACATCAACGGGCGCGAAAAAAGACGAAACGAGCGATGTTTCGTGGATAACGCTTGCGGCAAAGCCGTCTGAGGTGAACGAGCTTATCGCGGCGGCGGGCGTGAGCGACCTGTATTTCACATTGCCTTCAGAGAAATTCGTGGCAAGCGATATGCGTTCGAGCGCGAAGGCTCAGGGTGGCGAGATGGCGGCTGACCCAGAAAACGCGGTCGAAGACAACGAAGACGGAAGCGAAACAAGCGCCTCGAAAAAGATGGGTGCTTTAAGCGAATCATCCCTTTCGACGGAAAACTCGACAGGGGAGGCGAATGGCGAAGAGGCATCGGGAGTCGAAGGGTCCTCTAAAACTCGGGTCGATGGAAAGAAAGAAGCGTGATTTCCGTGGCAAAACGTGTGGTGCTGTGTGCCGATGAAGAATCGCTGCGAAACCCCCAGCTGCTTGGTTTGGAAGAGTCGAATCTGCAGGCGGTTTCTTGGATTGAATGCTGTGCGACCGCGGAGGAATGCCGTCGTGCGGCGCGGCGAGACGGTATCGAGGAGGCGTGGGTCGTTTCCTGTGACGACATGGAACCGCTCAATGTTGCGGCGGCGCTGAAATACGACGATCCATGCAAAAAGGTGTATTTGGCTTGCGCGGTGAACAATGGGTCGCTTGCAAGCAGGGCGTCTCTTGCGAAGGTTGATGGCGTGCTTTCTCAAGCGTGCTTCGTCGATCGTTTTGTGATTGCAAAAAGCCTTTGGGACGAGCGAGGCCAGAAGGTCGGCCATGAGGAAGAGGGCTCATCATTCGATTGTGGCGACGGGTGCGGAAAAGAGCCAGGTACGCAAGCCGCCAACGGCACAACGGTTCGCGCCGAAGCGGATGAATGCGAATCGCAGACATTTTTAGGTTTGGATGAGTCGGCGCAATCGCGCAAAGAAAGGCGCCGCGTTTCCAAGGAGGGGGCTGGAACGGTTGTTGCGGTTGTCGGAGCGAGCGGGGGATGCGGAAAGAGCACCATCGCTTCATTGCTGGCTTCATTGTGCGCAAGGGCGGGGCTCGTAACGCTTGCGATTGATGCTGATTTGCAGTTTGGCGACATGCATCGCATGTTGGGCGTGCACGAGCCGGTTCGGATGGATGAGGTCGTTGCGAACCCGTCACTCATGACGCGTTTGAACGAAGACGCGAAATCAACGGGGAAGCCATCCCTCATCGCGGCGCCCTCGCGTTTGGAATCTTCTGAAGAAATAGCCGGTGAGCTGCCTGATATCATCGATGCCGCACGGGGCGATTACGACGTTGTCGTGGCGTGCGCTGGCGCATTTTGGAGCGAAATCCATGCACGTCTTATCGAATCAGCCGATTCAGTTGTCTTCCTTATGGACGCTCGTCCCACATCACTCGAAGCCACGGTACATGCCGTTGAGCTATGCGCACGCATGGGGCTTGCGACGAGCGGTTTCGTTTACGCGGTTAACAAGCACGAGCGTGAGAGCCTGCTTTCTGCCGTTGACGCATCGTGTGCCCTGAAGGGTTCAACGGCGATTGAGCTTTCAAACGGTCGACGCGACGTGGAAGAGCTTTTGGGTGCGGGCTTCGTGCAAGAATTCATCGAATCGAAAAATCCGCTTACAGACGAGACCGTAGCGCTTCTTGAGAGAATTCTTTCAGATGAGCAGGTAAAACGCGTATCTCAATCCCTTTTGTCGAAAAGTAGGCGTGGGCGCCTTTTCGGCAGAAAGGCAAAGCGATGACGCTCTCTTCGCGCGTTCGTCTTGCCGAGGCGGAAGGAACCGCGATTCGGGCGCGTGATGACGGATGGATGCTCGACGAATTGAAGGAAGATGTTGGCCGCATAATTCCGGGAGACGTGCTCGCGCGGCTTGCGGATGAGAATCCTCGCCGTGCGCGCAGCGAATTGCAAAGCGCGTGTAAGCAGGCATTTGCTTCGCCGCGATGGGCGGGCAGGTCGAATGAATTGAAAGCGCGGCTTTCTTGCGATTTGGAAGATATCGTATTCGGCATGGGCCCATTGCAGTCGCTCGTTGAAGATCCGACTATTACCGAGGTCATGGTGAACGGAACGTCGTCGTTGTTCATCGAACGGTCGGGCCTGTTGGAGCGCGAGACGGCGGTATTCACTGATGAAGCGCAGGTTCGCGCGCTTATCGATCGCATTTTGGCTCCGCTTGGTCGTCGCGTTGATGAAAGCTCCCCCATGGTCGATGCGCGCTTGCCTGGCGGACATCGCGTGAACGTCGTGATTCCTCCTATAGCCCTTGATGGGCCGACTATCACCATTCGTAAGTTCGCCAATACAACGATGACGCTTGGCGATATGCAGCGTGCGGGCTCGCTTGACGGCCGGGTTTCGCGACTTCTTGCTTGGGCTGTTCGAACGCGTAAAAACATCGCGGTGCTTGGCGGTACGGGGTCGGGCAAAACTACGCTGCTCAATGCTCTTTCGTGCGAGATTCCAGCAACCGAACGCATTGTGACCATCGAAGATTCAGCGGAATTGCGTTTTACGGAGCATCCTCATGTGGTGCGTATGGAAGCGCGCAAAACCAACGCCGAAGGCGTAGGCGAGGTCACGATTCGTGATTTGGTGCGTAATGCATTGCGTATGCGTCCCGACCGAATAATCGTTGGCGAGTGCCGTGGCGCTGAAACGCTGGAAATGCTTCAGGCCATGAATACAGGTCACGACGGGTCGCTCACCACGCTGCATGCCAATTCGCCCGAGGACATGATTATCCGTTTAGTCACCATGGTGCGCTATGGCTTCGATTTGCCTGTCGAGGTGATTGAGGAAAACATTGCATCGGCGATTGACGTCGCGGTGCAAACGTCGCGTTCGCGCGACGGCAGACGTTTCGTAAGCGCGATTGCCGAAATGCATCGTGGTGATAATTCGGCGTGCGTGGCCGACCCTGTGTTTACTCGGCGATCCCTTGAAAGCGAGGGAGTGTGGGCGAGGGCGCCCTCGTGGCTCGACGATGCGATAGATATGGGGTTTATTGAGGGCGAGGAGGTGGCGTCGTGGAAGCGGGCGTGTTCGCTTTCGTAGCGTTTGTTGCGGCGTTTGGATGCGCGTTTGTCGTGGGCAGGTCGGTATTTCTTGGCTTCGAGCGCGCTATGGCTGCGACCCGCGGGGTCGCTTATGTCTCGCAGAAGGCTTGCGTGCGGGGCGCGGTGAATGGCCGAGGTGCCGGACGCTTCGCGGCTTCGCGTGCCCGCGTTCGCGATGCGGTTTGTCGAATGTCGCTGTATTACATGAGAAATGGCGTTGCGTCGTTTCTTCCCTTTGGCAGGAGAATTGCCTCGACGCCCGCTGGGCAATCGTTTCGCGATGCCGCGAGGCTGGCGACGCGAAAAGGGGTCGACACAACGCCCGAAGGGCTTGCCTCTCTTTTTGTCGCTTCGGCGCTCATTTTCGTGGCCTTGCTGCTTGCGGTGTTTCGGTCGTTTGTGGTGGTGCTTTGCGCGTTGGCTCTTTTTACTGTTGTGCTGCGGGTTTTGTTGACTCGCGCTATTGAAAAGGAACGCGCCCAATTGCGCGAACAAGTTCCCGATGCGTTGCGATGCATGGAGGCGTGCATGCATGCGGGCTTGTCGCTTCCACAAACGTTTTCCGAGGTAGCTCAGCAAATCGACCAGCCAGCGCGTGGGCTTTTCGCCCGCGTGTCGCGCGATTTGGACCTGGGCTATTCGATGAACGAGGCCCTCGAACATTTTAAACAAGTTGCCGAGTTGCCGGAGCTTTCTTTCGTCGCTATGGCGCTTGATGTGCAGTACGCATGCGGCGGCAGCGCCGCTCCGGTTTTGCGTTCGGCGGAAGAGTCGATTTCTCGAGATTTGGATTTACGTCGTTCCTTGCGGGTGCAAACGGCGCAAGCGAAGCTTTCGGCCCAGATTGTAAGCGTTATGCCATTCGCGCTCGTATTTGTTATTTCCGCGGTTGATCCGGCGTTTTTGCACCCGTTTTTCTCGAGCGCGCAGGGAGTTGTTCTGCTTTTGCTGGCGATTGCGATGCTTGGGGGCGGCGTGCTTTTGGTCCGGCGAATGCTCGCGGTTGAAATCTAGAGCGAGCTTGGCTGTTGTTCGGTGGATTGGTTGGGGGTGTGCCATGGAAGCGATTTTAGTCGTCGTGGTTGGTCTGTTCGCCGTGATTGCATTCGCGAATTTGTTTTCCTGGGGAGTCGATTGTCGACGTGAGATTCGCCGCAGGAAGCGTGCAAGAAGTGCTTCTGGCGTTTTGCCTTGGGAAAGCGAGGGGCGACGTGTGTTGTCGCATCGCCAAAAGGAGGCATACGAGCTGGCGCTTGAGCGCCACGCCCCAGAGATGATCGATGCGCTTGCTCTCGGCATGCGCGCTGGAATGTCGTTCGAGCGGGCTTTTCGATCGTATTGCTTTCGATTTGATGATGAACTGGCTCTTTTGTGTCGACAAGCATGTTTGAAGTGGGAAAGCGGCTTGGTTTCTCGTGACGATGCGCTGCTCGAGCTTGGGATGCGCAGCGGTGTGGCGTCGCTCGAGCGATTCGCGAGCAACGTGGTTCGTTGCTTGCGCTTCGGGAGTCCGATGAATCGCATGCTTGAGGCGTTGGCGAGTGAAGCGCGCGGATGTTACCGGGCGAAGATGGAAGAGAAAGTGGCCAAAGCTCCCGTAAAGATGCTTGTGCCAACTGCGGTGCTCATATTGCCAGCCATGTTGATCGTCGTAATGGCCCCGGTGTTTTTGGGGTTCGTGCAATGAAAAGGGGGAGTTATGGAATCGAGAATTGCGAAGAATGTAAGCGCGCGTTGCGGTGCTGCGCTGCGACGCGTGGAGGAGATACGGGAGCGTCTGGGCGGTTGTGTGCGTCGTCGCATGGCGCAGGCGCATATGCGCCTCATGAACGAAAAAGGGCAAGGCACCACGGAATATGCGATTTTGGTCGGAGTGCTTGTCGTGATAGCGATTGTGGCAATCACGATGTTTCGCCCAAAAATCGAGGAGCTGTGGAATGCGATTGCCAACGGCATAAACGGGCTTTAGCGAGTGACCGAAATAGGTTGCCCAGCGCGGAAAATGGCCAGTCAACCGTTGAATATGCTCTGGTAGTTACAGCTTTTATCGCAGTTGCGATAGGGTTTTCCGCTTTCATCCATGCGATAGATTCTGGGGCTTTTGCCGACATTGTGCTGCAGCCTATGACCCATCGTCTTGCGAAAGGGGTCCTTGATGTGCTGGCGTTTTGAGGCTTCCGCATGTTTTCGCGGCGCGCGTGGGCAGGCGACGGTTGAGGCGGCGCTGCTCATTCCCGCGTTGCTTTTGGGCCTGGTTATTGCAGCGCAGCCTGGCATCGTGCTGTTCGATCGCGTAGTAATGGAGTCGGCTGCGGCCGAGGGTTGCCGGGCTCTCGAGACGGCTTCGGCCGCGGATGAAGGCGAGGTTGTTGAATACGTGCAGCGTCGACTCGGCGCGGTGCCCGCTGTTTCCGCTTTTCATGAGGGCTTGTGGGATATCGAGGTACAGGGTGCGGGGCAGAGCGGCCAATGCGTTTCGGTGCGCATTTCCCATGGGTACAGGCCCTTGCCGCTCGTGGGGCAAGGGATGGGTCTTTTGGGCCTTGTGGGTGGCAACGGCCTCGTTCGCCAAGAGGTTTTTCGCGAGATGAGCATTCATGACGAGTGGGCATTGAAATCGGAATTCGGTCTTTCGTACGAATCGTGGATTGACCGATGGGAGGAAAAAGCGTGATGCGTGCTGGAAAATCCAAGTCAGATTCTCGTTGCGATTCGCGCGTCGTTGCCGACTTGTTTCGCAATGAAAACGGCTTTACCACTCTTGGCGCCGCCCTGGCCATACTGCTCTCGTGCTCGCTGCTCTTTTTCGGGCTCTGGACGTCGCGATCGCTTTCACGTGCGGCGGGTGTGCAGGCAGTGGCCGATTCTTGTGCGCTCGCCGCGGAAAACGAAGTATCTGAATTTGTGCTTGCGGTACGCGCGGCCGACGCCACGTTGCTCACTCTATCGCTTACGGGAATTTCCCTTCTAGGGGTTGGCACGGTGTGCTGTTGCGTTCCTGGCGCGCAGGCGGCAGGGTTGAAATTCCTTGATGCCGGGCGGGCGATTTTGGATAAGCGTGAAGATGTGGCTCGCGCAGAAGAAGCCGCGCTTAACGCAGCTCAGAAGGGCTTGGTGGTCGCGGCGCAGGCACAAGCCCAAATGGTCGCTTCTGAAAATGCCGAGACTATCGGGTTTGATGCGATTGCCTATGTGGAACTCGTGCCGTTCGACGCGCCCGATATATCGTGCGGCGCAGGGCGTTCTGCGGCGCATGCCGCCCAGGTCGCGCTTGATGAAAGCGCATCCATTTCCGAAGGTGCTCAGGTGGCCGAAGAGGCGGCCGTGCAGGCAAATGACGCCTTGCGCGAAGGGTGGCTTGCCGATTGCGGAGCATACCCCGAGCCGTGCATGCGCGAGCGCGCCGAGTCGCTTGCGGGTATGAGCCTTGCTGAAAACCCCATGGCGAGCAGCGTGAACACCTGGTCGTATTCCATGGCGATTAAAAGGGCCCAAACGTATTACCGCCTGCGTGCGGAATTCGAGGCGCCTGGGAATTCCAGCGTAGAGGAACGCGCGCGAAGTGCTCTGCGAATTCGTTTTTACGAATACGCCCAAAAAGAGGTAGACGCGGCTTATGAAGTCGAAATGCCTGATGGCACGATCGAAGTGAGCATTCCTATTTTGCCGCGCAATACCAACGAGATGAAAGCGACCGATTTATACACCGATTCGGTCTATCCCGTTTCTGGTGGCGCTTTGCACGCTTGGGAGGGATGTCCGGCGGTAGCGGAAATCGAAGGGCTCGGCTCGATTTCCGCGCTCGATTCTGGGGCGTATTCCACATGCGAGACATGTGGCTTCGACGCGGCGTCCATGGGGTCGGTTGCTGCAGCGTCGACTTCTGTCGAAAACGGTTTTGAGCACCATTTCAGAAAAGTCGCTGAATCGGCACGTGATTACGAGCGTGCGAAAAATGAAGCCGTGCGGGCGTCGGGCGAGGTTCGCGGTTCTGTGGGCGAAGTGCTCGATGCTATCGACGAGGCGATAAGGGAAGCTGCGGGCAACAGGGTGGAGGCGTATCCGCCAGGAAGATATGGTGCGCTTGCGGCGCTGGCGGGCGACTTGGGGAGTGAACAGGGCGGTTCGTTTTTTGCGGGGCCTGATCTGGGGCAGTTTGCGGCAATATCTGCCTCCATTCTTATCGAAGATGAAAACGAAGATGTGCTCGCTCATCTCCTTGATGGCGTGTCGGAAGACATAGGTCCGCCGCTTTCTGACGGGGGCGAAGTCGTGCTTGCTCTGTGGTCTGGTTTGCTTTCGGCATATGGCAAGGGTGCCGAAGGTATGTGCGATTGCGTATCTGGCGTGCTTGGCTCGCTTCCTTTGGTGAGCGCTGCTGGTTTGGGCGACTGGGCATCAGACCAGCTGATGGAGCTTCTTAATGCTGCGGGCCTTGAGCCCGCGAATACGGCTGCTGCAAAAAGCGTGACGTCGAATACGTTGCCCGTTGCCGAGCGCGGGACGGGACCTGTCGCCGAAGCGATATGCGCGCTGAAAGGGGGCGGCTCATGAAGCGGATGGTCGCAAGCGATAGTCCCTGTTCCTCGGACGGGCGTGGTTGGCGCACGTGCTTGGACTCTTGGCGGGGAATATCGGGTTCGTGCTTGCGGGCGATGCGTATAGGAAGGCGCCGTTCGAGCGGGCAAATGACGGTCGAGTTTGCGGTTGCGTTCCCGGTTTTGCTCATGGTGGGGTTTATCTCGGTGAACGCGTTCGTTTTTCTTGGCGATTGCGCCGCATTCGACATTGTGGCGAGGGACGCCATTCGACTTCAGGCCGACGATGGCCAACACGAAGCGCAGGGCTGCGTGGAGATATGCGCGCGAATAGAGAAAGGGCTTTCTATGGAGCACGAAGCCGTAAGCGTGAGCAGCGAAAGAACGGCGGCGGGCCATATTCGCTATGTCGCAAGAACAGCGTTCTCCCCACCGTTCCTCAAAGGCACGCAGGTGTTTGGTGTCGCGGTTCCTCCGCTTGAGCACGAAGTGGTGTTTGTGGTGAGTCCCTACCGAGCGGGGGTGATCGCGTGAAAGCGGCAATCCTCTCGTCGTTTTCCAAGCGCTTTCGCGGGCTTTTGCCTGGGTCACCTGCTCGCGATTCGTCGTTTGCGGTATTCGTGCCATGTCACGACATTCATACCTTCGGAATGGATGCTCCCATAGACGTGGCGTTTGCCGACCATATGGGCAGGGTGCTCGTGTCGAGGCGCGCGGTAGGTCCGCGCGAGCGCGTGCGTTGCGTTTCGGCGAAAGTGGCAATTGAGCGGCTCGCCTCGACCGATCCGTGGTTTGAGGTGGGCGATAACGTGTTCGCCGATATAGAAAGGAAGATTTAGCATGAAGGAATGTCCCGTGTGTGGAGCGCGCTGCTTTGATGACATGGAGGTATGCTACGGGTGTTTGCATGACTTCTCGCGCGAAGATGCCTCTCCAATTGGGCAAGTGGTCTCTTCCTCATGTGACCAGGAGATTGAGGAAGCAGTAATGCCCTCGGGCGATCGACGAAGTGTGGTGCCTCATTTTGCGGAATTGCCCACGCAGGTTTCGGGGCGCGCGCGGCAATCAGGCGGAAGCGTTGCTCGGGCCGAGCAGGCACGTTCGCCGCAAAGGCAGACTCACATCGTGGTGCCATTGGAGGGAAGCGGCGAGCCGCCCGTGATTTCTCAGGGGTTTCGATTGGTCATAAGTTTGGAGGCAGTGCCTCAAGCGTGAAGACCGCCTTCCCATTCCGCGCGCCCTCTTGTTTCGTTTTGATCGGGCCGTTTAGTCCTGATAATTAATGCTGACATGCCCATGTTTTTGATAACCATTAGAAACTTTTATGAAAAAGATAGCCAAAGTTTTCATTTTTATTTCCTGTGGGAAACTTTCGTGATATGGTGAGTCGTCGTGATTACCTAAGGCTTACTTTTGGAGGCTCAACATGGACGGAGCAGTTATGGACTTGAGCGTTGAGGGTGCTGAAACTTCGCGCGGAGTATCAGCGCAGCAATTGCCTCTTACGTTTGTGTCGGCTGGCGAAACGGTCAAAGTCATTAAGGTTCGTGGCAAAAACGACCTCACCCACCATTTGGGAAACCTCGGTTTTGTTGAGGGGGCAGAGGTCAAGGTAATCGCGGGCGTTCAGGGCGATTTGGTTGTGCAGGTAAAGGGCGCTCAGGTGGCAATAAGCCGCCAGGCCGCAAACCATATCGTCACAACCGCTGCGCGCTAGTTTTTCGGTATCGTCCGGCGCGATTTTCGCGCCGGATTTAGCTTTGGGCGAGTTGTCGCCTGTGCGGATACATATAAGGCAAAAGCTATACGACCAAGAAGGAAGGAGCAGATATGGCTGAGGATCAGACGAAAACGCTTCGCGACGTCAAGATTGGCGACACCGCGACCGTACGACGCCTTACGGGTGAGGGCGCGTTGAAGCGTCACATTATGGACATGGGCATCACCAAGGGCGTGGAAGTGTACGTGCGTAAAGTGGCGCCGCTCGGCGACCCGATTGAGGTGACCGTTCGTGGCTACGAGTTGTCGCTGCGCAAGAGTGAGGCTGAGAGCATTCTCGTCAACTAACACTGACGGGGCCATGGGGCCCACGCGTCAGTTGGCGAGGATTGGGCGCAAAGGCGCCATTTTTTAGGAACGCGAGTTTGCGATAGCTAACAAATCGCTCGTCACCTGGGGATTCTTATGGAGTGAAATCTCAGGCTGACAGATTCGCAAACGACTGAAAGGCAGACAATGGGAATTCGCATTGCGCTTGCCGGCAACCCGAACTGCGGCAAGACGACGATGTTCAACGACCTGACAGGCGCCAACCAATATGTTGGCAACTGGCCGGGCGTTACCGTCGAGAAAAAAGAGGGTAAGTACACCAAGGACAAAGAGGTCGTTATCACCGACCTTCCGGGCATCTATTCGCTCTCGCCTTATTCGCCCGAAGAAATCGTTGCGCGCGATTACCTGCTTGATGGCGGCCCCGATGCTGTTATCAATCTGGTTGACGCGACCAACCTTGAGCGCAACCTGTACCTCACGAGTCAGATTTTGAACCTGGGCGTGCCTGTGGTTTTGGCTCTGAACATGATGGACTTGGTCGAGAAAAACGGGGACAAGATTGATGTCGACGGTCTGTCCAAGCAGCTCGGCTGTCCGGTTGTTCCTACTTCGGCGCTTCGTGGCCGCGGCATGGAAGATGTGGTGAATGCTGCCATCGAGGCCGCAAAGGCAAAAAAGGTGCCCGAATCTCAGATGAAGTTCGATGCCGTCGTTGAAGAGGCTATTGCCAAAATCGAGGGCATTTTGGGCTCGAAGGTTTCTTCTTCCACCTCGCGCTGGTACGCCATCAAGCTTTTCGAGGGCGAGCAGAAAACTATCGATGATCTGAAGCTTTCGGCAAGCGAGCTTAAAGCCATCGATGAAGTTCGCGATGCAATCGAGAACAAGCTCGACGACGATGCCGAATCGATTGTAACGAGTGAACGCTATAACGCCATTTCGCACGTAATCGACAAGACGGTGAAGCGCTCGCGCACGGGCTTGACCACCTCTCAGAAGATTGACCGCGTGGTCACCAACCGTTGGCTGGGCCTGCCCATCTTCATCGTCATCATGTTCTTCGTATACTGGCTTGCGGTTACGGTGGGCACGGGCCCTGTGACCGACTGGGCTAACGACGGCATCTCCGGCGATGGCTATCTCTATACTGGACAGGCTGCCTACGAAGAGGCCGAGGGTGAATATGAAGATGCCCAGGGCGTTGTCGAGGCTTACGTCACCAGCATCTACGGCATGGACGAGGCCCGCGACGTTCCGAGCGACGAAAGCCAGGAAGTGCTTGACGCGCTTGCCGTGGCCGAGCCCGAAGATGATGCCGACGAAGACGCTGTCGCTGAATACGAAGATGCTCAAGCGACGGTGAAGGACTTCGAGGAAAAGGCCGAGGCTGAAAAAGCCGTTGCCACCATCGAGGTCGAGGACGAGGACGGCGTGACCTCTGAAGAGGAAGTCGACTTCGACGCCTACAAGGAGGCCGTTGAGGTCGCCGAGCCCGATCCGGCCGATTACGGTCTGTGGATTCCTGGTCTTGGCGCGATCATCGCCGATGCCATGGAATCGGCCGACGTTGCTCCGTGGCTGCAGTCGCTCGTTAACGACGGCATCGTTGCCGGCGTTGGCGCGGTTATCGGCTTCATCCCGCAGATGATTATTCTGTTCTTGCTGCTGGGCATTCTGGAGCTGTGCGGTTATATGTCGCGCGTCGCCTTCATCATGGACCGCGTGTTCCGCAAGTTCGGCCTTTCCGGCAAGTCGTTCATCCCCATGCTTATCGCATCTGGCTGCGGCGTGCCTGCTGTTATGGCGACCAAGACCATCGAAAATGAGATGGATCGCCGCATGACCATCATGACCACCACCATGATTCCATGCGGTGCGAAGATGCCTATTATCGCGCTTGTGTTCGGCGCGCTGGCAACGGGCAATTCCGACGATACCTGGTGGGTTGCTCCGCTGTTCTACTTCATGGGCGTTGTGGCGATTATCATCTCTGGCATCATGCTGAAGAAGACCAAGCTTTTCGCCGGCGAGGCCACGCCGTTTGTTATGGAGCTGCCTGAATATCACATGCCTACCGTGAAGAGCGTGCTGCTTTCCATGTGGGAACGCGTGAAGGGCTACATCATCAAGGCTGGTACGATCATCTTCCTGTCCACTATCGTTATTTGGTTCCTCATGAACTTTGGCGATGCGGGCGACGGCTTCGGTTTGCTTGATGCCGATGCGCCTGACTACATGGACTACAGCCTTATGGCCGGCCTCGGCAATCTGCTCGCCTGGATTTTCGCGCCTCTTGGATTTGACAATTGGCAGGCTGCGGCAACTACGATTACCGGTTTGGTTGCTAAGGAGAATGTCGTTGCTACCGTTGGCATTATCACGCAGCTTTCCAGCTACGGCGAGTCCGACCCCGCTCTGTGGCTCGGCTTTGGCCAGATGATTGGTGGCGGCGCGGCTGCAATCTCGGCTTTCTGCGCATTCAACCTTCTGTGCGCTCCGTGTTTTGCAGCTATGGGCACCATTCGTCAGCAGCAAGCCTCTGCGAAATGGTTCTGGATCACCATCGGCTATCTGTGCGGCTTCGCATGGTGCGTTGGCCTGATGATTTATCAGTTCGTGGGTCTTGCGACGGGTGAGATTGGCTTCAATTTCTGGACCATCATCGCAATCGCCGTTGCTGCGGCCATGCTGTTCCAGATCTTCCGTCCCATGCCCAAACATAAGGACGAGCAGACGAAATAATCTGCGAAACTGAACGTTTAGAGCTCCCGGCCCTAGCTCAGGGTTATAGCGCCCCGCATTCGCGGGGCACTATTTAATATGGGCAGAACATTGTCGACAGGCGATGCGGGCCAAGGGCCAAGTATGGGCGGTTCTAGGTGGATGCGCCCCGCATTTGCATGATGTTTTCTTGCCTAGCGTAAAGCAACAGGTCGAAAAGTGACAAAAGTTGCGAATCTGGGGGCGTGCAAGCCCACATCTCGCTCGTAGATGGGCGAGTTTTGCTGCTTTTGGCGGTTTTAAAGCCTCGTTTTCATGGGATGGGGTCCCTGACGCAAGCTTCGCTCGCCGGTTTGCGGTGTTGTTGTGCTCTTAGTGACCTATAAACGCCCCCAGATTCGCAACTTTTGTCACTTTTTAGCGAGTTCATTTACGCTGGGCTCTCATTGGGCCTCGAAAATGTCAAATATGTGACCCTTGGGAAACATTTATTCAATTAAGAGAGCGTGTGTGGCAAAAAGCGGTAAAGTACCTGATGAATGAAAGTATGGCGCGCATGCGCGCCCAATTGAAACGAGGCCGTTATGGTTATGAATATGGCAACAGCAGTTGTGCTGGCGATTTTGATCGTCTGCGTGTGTCTATCGGTTCGCCTAATGATGAAAAAAGGCATGTGTGGCGAGAAAGAGATGTGCGGTTCGTGCTCGGGGCACTGCAGTGGAGGCTGCTCGGCGACGGCGCGTATCGATAAAATGATCGCCGATGCCGATGCGGCGGTTGCCTCGGCGAAGTAGCGAGGCGCCTTTCCGTTTAAAGCCATGCCTCCGTCTTTGGCGGTATAGCGTTTTGCGAGCTGTGTGAGAAATTTGTCAATCGATATTGATATTGCGGCGCTTTTCCGTGGGGGCGGTTTGTTCTATTGAGACAACAGCATCGGCAGGCGTGGCAGCAGCAACAGTGAGCATCGACGCTAGGTGGCGGTGGACATCGGCGCCCGCGGGTGTTGGTGTTATGGAGTATCGGCGCAGACGGGCTTCGTGAGCCTCGCTATATGCTTTGAACGTTGTTCGCCGAGGCTCTCGCCTTATGACCAAAACTACGGTATGTGTGGTATTGTACTCTGGAGGAAGGTAACGCGCGCTTGCGCTATTCAAGGAGGCATGTATGTCGGAATCCCAAATGGGTACCATGCTCGAATCCCGCGATAGGGAGCCTCTGAGCCATTCGCTCGAGGATTACCTGGAAGCAATTGTCGATCTTGCAGGCGGCCCCAACGAGCCTATTCGTGCGGTTGATGTTGCGACAAAGCTTAACGTTTCGAAAGCGTCGGTTTCGAAAGCGGTGACGAACTTAAAAGAAAAAGGCTACGCTGTTCAGCCTTATTACGGTGACATCACGCTTACTGAAGAGGGCTACGAATACGGTTCCACGATTTGGCGTCGCCACAATTTGTTGTTCCGCTTCATGACTGAAGCAATTGGCATCGACTCTGAAACTGCCAATTATGAGGCCTGCCAAATTGAACACGGTATCTCCGCTGAATCGTTCAAGAAGTGGGAAGAGTATTTGACCAAGCAGGGCATAACTCTTGAGTTGTAAAACGCCATTCCCTTGTTTTCTTTATGCCCTGCGCGTTGGCGCGGGGCATATTTTTTACCGATAGATTAAAGTTGAATCGCTTACCAGAAGGGGGACGATTATGCACGTTGAACTGTTGTACCACACGCCCGATCCCGAGCGCGCTATCGCGACGGCTGCACGTTTGTGCTATGCGCCTGTTGGTGCGGCCGAGCTCATGGAGACGATGTCGGAAGAGCGTATGCACAGCGTGCTTTCCACCATTATGGCCAGCGGGCACTTTTCGACGCTTGAGCACGTGAGCTATACGTTTGCCATCGATGGCGTTTCGCGCGCACTTACTCACCAGCTGGTTCGTCATCGCCTGGCGAGTTTTAACCAGCAGTCGCAGCGTTACGTGAAATTCAAAGAAGGCGTTTCTGTGGTAAAACCCGAAAGCGTGCTTGCCAACGAGGAAGCGAATGCTGTTTTCGATGAGGCCATCGAAGCGGCTACGTCGGCCTATAAGAAGCTGCTCGATGCCGGCGTGCCCGCTGAAGACGCGCGTTACCTTTTGCCGAACGCCGCCGAAAGCAAAATCGTGGTTACCATGAATGTTCGTGAGCTGCTGCATTTCTTCAGCTTGCGCTGCTGCAACCGCGCGCAGTGGGAGATTCGCGAGCTGGCGCATCGCATGCTGGAGCTTGCGCGTCCCACGGCTCCGTTCGTTTTTGCCGACGCGGGGGCGCCGTGCGTGCGCGGCGCATGTCCCGAAGGTAAAATGACCTGCGGAAATCCGTACCCCAAAGTAGTACGCGAATAGTACGCTGCTTCGATGTGAAATAGGGCAAAGGGTTATTCCTTTGCCCTATTTTTGTTCGAGGTTGGTCGTAAAATTGTGCGTTACGATGAGGCGGGCGATTTGGGCAATCCGGGCGAGCCGGAGGGAGGCCGTCGTTTGCCTGTGCCATTAGTCAAGAAGAAAGCTCCAAGCGTGTCTAACGAAACTGAATGCATGCCGAAAGAAAATGAAGTCGACCAGGAAATGCTCGGCGCGGCCGCGGAAAACGAAAGCGGTCAGGCTCTCAGCAAACGCAGCGCCGTGAAGCGTGCGTTTGCTGAAGACGGCGCGAACAAAACGCACGTGGGCGGGCAGGCGCTTATCGAGGGTGTCATGATGCGCGGCCGATACAATTGGGCGGCTGCCGTGCGTGAGCCATCGGGCAATATCTATATTGAAGAGCACGATTTGGCCAGCGGCAAGGCGAAGAACAAATGGCTCTATTGGCCCGTTGTGCGCGGCTGCCGCGCGTTTGTGGAAAGTTTGATTTTGGGCTATAAAGCGCTCGAGATTGCCGCGATGCACGCCTATGGCGATGAGGAAGAGCCCGGAGCGAAAGCTGAAGAAGCGAGCGCAAACGGGGCCATTTCGAAAGAAGACGCTTCGTTCGACGAAAGCGTTGCAAGCGAGACCAGCGACTTCTCGTGGAAAAATGATTTCGGTAACCCCGACGAAGCAATTGACGCCTTGGGCGCGCAGCGCTCCTTGGATATCGTTGTCGAGACCAATGCGGCCGAGTCTGGCGCGGTTGAGCCTAACGCAGTCGAACCCGGCGCGGCTGCATCCGGGTCGGACGAGACCTGCGACGGGGACGACGGCGGTTTCGGCAAGCGCGAAATGGCTATCTCGATGGTGCTTGGTCTGCTTTTGGGCGTCGGCTTGTTCATTGTCGCGCCCGCGTTCATCGCCAATGTGCTCGTGGGCGAATACGATGACAAAACGCTTCTTTGGAACGTCGTCGACGGCATTGTGCGTATCGTCGTTTTCGTGTTCTACATTTGGCTTATTGGTCGCATGCAGGATATCAAGCGCATGTTCAGCTATCACGGCGCCGAGCATAAAACCATCCATTGCTACGAGCACGGGCTGCCGCTCACGCCCGAAAATGCGCGCAGTTTCCCGCGTTTGCACGTGCGCTGCGGCACGGCGTTTTTGATAATGGTCATGATCATCGCGATTTTCGTATACACCATTACGCCGCTCAATGGCCTTATCGCCGCATGGGGCGTGCCCGATGGCCCCGCAAAGCTGGCGCTCGTTATTGTGGCGCGCATTCTGCTCATGCCCGTAATTGCTGGCATCAGCTATGAAATCACGGTGAAGTGGGCGGGCAGCCACCCTGAAAACCCACTGGTGAAAGTGGTGCTGTGGCCGGGCATGCAAATGCAGCGACTTACGACCAATGAGCCTGACGATGAAATGCTCGAATGTGCTATTGCCGCTATGCAGCGCGTGCTCGAGCGAGAAGAACGCGAGGAAGCGGCGCGGGCTTAGGCGTTTTTTTGGAAACCGTAGGCGGCAAGGTGGTCGGCTGGCCTTCGTGAAAGGTATTGGTCGGACGCACAAAGCCTGACTTGGACGCACAAAGCCTGACTTGGACGCACAAAGCCCGGCTTGAACGTGCGTTTTGTCCGAGCCGCTTTTGCGCTTTTGCTGCGCCGTTCGCGCAGGCCGAGTCGGGCGGTATAATTGCGCCCATGAATACTTCAACTGGAAAACTTGTTTTATGCCCTACGCCCATCGGCAATTTGGGCGATATTACGTTGCGCACGCTCGATGAGTTGCGCGCGGCCGATGTGGTATGTGCGGAAGACACGCGCGTCACGGGCAAGCTGCTCGCGCACTTCGATATCGAAAAGCGGCTTGAGCGGCTTGATGAAGCGACCATCTCCAAGCAGGCCGATCGCATTATCCAGCGCGTGTTGGCTGGCGAGCGCATCGCATTTTGCAGCGATGCCGGCATGCCTGGCGTGTCCGATCCCGGGTCGCGCCTTGTTGCGTCGGCGCAGGCGGCGGGTGCGCCTTATGAGGTGCTGCCAGGTGCATCGGCAGCCGCGACGGCTTATGTCGCCAGTGGCTTTTCCGATCCGCGCTACTATTTTGGCGGTTTTTTCCCGCGCAAGGCCGGCGAGCGCAAGGCGGTGCTCGAAGCTCTTTCGAACCTCGATGCCTCGCTTGTGTTCTATGAAAGCCCGCGCCGCATAGCCGATGCGCTTGCGGTTATTGCGGAGGTGTTCCCCGCGCGAGAGGTTGCAGTGTGCCGCGAGCTCACGAAGCGCCATGAAGAGGTATTTCGCGCTATGGCCCCCATTGCTGCGGAAGAATTCGCCCGCCGCGATGCGGAGGAGGGCGTAAAGGGTGAAATCGCGTTGGTTATTTGCCCTCCGACGGCTGCTGAAGTCGAGGACAACGCCGCCGCTCAGGCTGCTTCTGCCGCCGAACGCGCGACTGAACTTCTTGCCTCTGGTGAAATGTCGCATAAAGATATCGTTGCTGCCCTGCGCCGCGAATTTGGCATTTCGCGCAACGAGGCGTATGCGCTCGTGCACGAACGTTAGAGAGCTTGGCGAGGGGCTGTTGTGAATCTGCGGCGCTCGCCCGAAGGTGAAGAAAGCCCTGTTTTGGCGGCTTCCCATGCTATGGTCTGTAATCATTTCGAAAGGATGATCAATGAACGATTTCGTGTTCTATTCTCCGACGGAATTCATTTTTGGAAAAGGCGTTACCGACCAGGTGGGTGAGCATATTGCCAAGCGCGGCTATAAACGTGCGCTGCTCGTATACGGCAAGGGTTCCGTGGTGCGCACGGGAACGCTCGACCGCGTGAAGAAGTCGCTCGCGGCGTCGGGCGTCGAGGCTGTTGAGCTCGCGGGCGTGCGTCCGAATCCTGAAGTGGGATTGGTGCGCGAGGGCATTGAGCTTGCGCGTAAAGAAAACGTCGACGTTATTTTCCCCGTTGGCGGCGGCAGCGCGATTGACTGCGCCAAAGCGATTGCGTTCGGCGTGCCTTACGAAGGCGATGTGTGGGACTTCTTCAGCAAGAAGGCGACGATTGCGGAATGTCTGCCTATCGTCTGCGTGCTTACTATTCCTGCGGCGGGTTCCGAAGGGTCGAGCTCGTGTGTTATTTCTAACGATGAACTGGGGCTGAAGCGCGGTACGAATTCGAACTTGTTCCGCCCGAAGGCGGCGTTCCTCGATCCCGAGCTCACGTTTACGCTGCCGCCGTATCAAGCGGCTGCTGGCGTGACCGACATGATTGCGCATGTGTGCGAGCGCTATTTCAGCGGCACGGGTTCGTCGAGCCTCACCGACAACATTGCCACGGGCATTATTCGCTCTCTTATCGACGAGGCCCCGGTGGCTCTTGCCGAGCCTGAGAATTACGAGGCCCGCGCGAACATTATGTGGGCTGGCACGCTCGCCCATAACGACATCGCGGGATGCGGCCTCTCGGCGACGCCGACGAGCCGTGCTGGCGGTTGGGAAAGCCATGCGCTTGAGCATGAGCTTTCTGCGTTCGACGCTTCTATCACGCACGGTGCCGGTTTGGCGGTGGTCATGCCTGCGTGGATGCGCTTTGTATGGCGAGAAAACCCAGCTCGCTTCCTGAAGTTCGCGCTGCAGGTATTCGACATTGAGCCCATCGATGAAACCGATGAAGCAATTGAAGATGCCGTGACGGCTGCGATCGACGAGCTGCAGGCGTTCTTCGTTGATTTGGGCATGCCGCGCACGCTCGGCGAGTTCGGTATCGCCCCCGAAGATGTGGACAAACTGCTGCCGACGCTCAAGGCCAACAAGGGCGAAGTGTTCGGTTGCTTTAAGAAGCTTACGCTGGAAGACGCGAAGGCGATTTATCTTTCGGCGTTCTAGAGGATAAAAAATCGTACAGAAGTTCGAAACCGCCCGCCTATGCAGTACAATAGGCGGGCGGTGCTTCACTTGCCGGGCGGCGCCTCTGAAAGGAGGTGGTCCCGATGGATACTCAAACGGTTATCGCCATTTGCGCAGTAATGTCAGTTGTTATCGGAGTCGTCGACCTCGTCACCCGCGACAAGTGATCTTCATTGGAAAGGAATAAGCCGGGTGCCTACCAAAGCTAACCCGGCTTATAACTCAAACGATGTCGCCCGGCTTCGCGGGGCACCGTGCTTGCATCTTAGCATGATTCTTGTTTCGAAGGAATGTTCGCTGTGTCTTCTGTGCGAAAAACCATGCTGCGCGCTGCGGGGTTCGACATCGAAGTCACGCGCAAGCAGCAGAAGCATATGTATGTGCGCCTCAAGCCTTGCGCTGGGGGTGCCGATGCGACGGGCGGCTCGCCTGACGCTCGCTTTCGCGTATGTGTGAGTGCGCCGCTGCGTTATTCCGACACTCGAATCGCGCGCTTTATCGAAGAACGTGCATCGTGGATTCGCGAGCATGCGGCAAAAATGCAGGTGAGGGAACGCGATCGTAAAATCAACGGAGCGTCGGCTTCACCAACGCAGGAGGAACTTACTCAGTGGCGTGCAATCGTCTCCGCGTTCGTGCCGCTGCTCATAGAGAAGTGGGCGCCGATTATTGGCGTTTCACCTGGTAAATTATCATATCGAAACATGGTGAGCCGCTGGGGCAGCTGCAATGTGAAAACGGGGCGCATCTGTATAAACGTGCAGCTCGCCGCCCAGCCTCCCGAGTGTTTGGAATACGTTGTGGTGCATGAGCTGTGCCACTTGCGGGAAGCGAATCACGGTCCGCGTTTCCACGCGCTGCTTGACGCATATTTGCCTCATTGGCGCGATGCCGAGCGAAAGCTGCGTGGCGCGATTCGGCGATAGGGAAGGCACCTTGCACAAAAACGCGCGAAGTGCGTAGCTTAAATTCGAAAGCGCGGCAGCATCGACGTTTTCTCAAATGCGCGACCAGGCATTACGCAAATGATGCAGCGGCGATCTCCTTCAAGGGTACGCACTTCGCGCGTTTTCGCGCACGAGGGGCTTTCGCACGGGTCGAACATGCCCCCGCAGGCTGGCGAAGTCCCTCGGCGCCTCTTCGAAGTCGTCGCATGAATGTTTCGGCTCTTCTTATGGCCTGCGCATGGGTGCGCTACAATACAAAAGTTTGAAAAACCCCAAGGCTCGGCGGCGTCATTGGCCGCGCGGGCGAGAAGGAGCATGCATGTCCAAGCCGTCATTCTTTATTACCACGCCCATTTATTACGTAAACGCGGCGCCTCATTTGGGAACCGCATATTCGACCATCTTGGCCGACGTTCAGGCGCGCTATCGTCGCGCGATGGGCTACGACGTCAAATTCCTTACCGGCATGGATGAGCATGGCGAAAAGGTTGCCGAGGCTGCCGAGCAGCACGGCTTCGATTCGCCCCAGGCATGGTGCGACAGCCAGGCGCCCCTGTTCCAGGACCTGTGGAAGACGCTCGAGATTTCCAATGACGACTTCATTCGCACGACCGAGCCGCGCCAGCACCATGCGGTTCAGTATCTTTGGGAGCGCATGCAGGAATCGGGCTACCTGTACAAGGGCAGCTACGATGGCTGGTATTGCGTGCCTGACGAGACCTACTACACCGACAACCAGGTGAAGAAGGGCGACGAGGAGTATGGCTCGGTGGGCCAGCATCTGTGCCCCGATTGCCATCGTCCGCTCGAGCGTGTGCAGGAAGAGTCGTACTTCTTCAAGCTTTCTGCGTTCCAAGATAAGCTGCTTGCGCTCTACGACGAGCATCCCGAATTCGTGCAGCCCGATTTCCGCATGAACGAGGTGCGCAGCTTCGTCGAAGGCGGCCTGAACGACCTTTCCGTGAGCCGTACGAGCTTCGATTGGGGCGTTCCCGTGCCGTTCGATGACGGCCACGTGACCTACGTGTGGTTCGACGCGCTGCTGAATTACATGACGGCTGTGGGCTATGGCCTCGACGACGATGCTTCCAAGACTGAGTTCGCTTTCCGTTGGCCCGCGCAGTACCACATTGTGGGCAAGGACATCATCCGCTTCCATTGCGTTATTTGGCCGGCCATGCTCATGGCCATTGGCGAGTCGCTGCCCGAGCACGTGTTCGCGCACGGTTTCCTTACGGTGCGCAATTCCGAGACCGGCAAGGCCGAAAAGATGTCGAAGAGCCGCGGCAACGCCATTGCTCCGCAAGACGTCATCGACCTTTTGGGCGTTGAGGGCTATCGCTACTACTTCATGACTGACGTGGTTCCCGGCACCGACGGCGCCATTTCGTTTGAGCGCATGGAACAGGTATACAACGCCGATTTGGCTAACAGCTGGGGCAACCTGATTTCCCGCTCTCTGAACATGAGCGCGAAGTACTTCGACGGTTGCGCTCCCGCGAAGCCTGCCAGCGCCGATGCGTTCGACAATCCGCTCGCGAAAATCGCTGACGGCCTGGTCGATCGTTATGCCGCCGCGATGGATGCGCTCGACTATGGTGCGGGCAAAGATGTTGCCATGGAACTTATTCATGCCGCGAACCACTACATCGAAGACTCCGAGCCGTGGGCGCTTGCCAAGGACGAGGCAAAGGCCGACCAGCTCGCGTTCGTGATTTACAACCTGCTCGAGGCTATTCGCATTTCCGCGCACCTGCTCGAGCCGTTCATGCCCACCACGAGCGCCGAGGCGCTGCGTCGCATTTCGTGTGAGGCCGAGGCTGGCAGCGACAACCTGGCTGAAGCTTGCGTATGGGGCGGCTTGGCCGGTGGCGTGCCGGTCGAGAAGGGCGATGCCCTGTTCCCGCGCCTGCAGAAGAACGACTAATCGTTTCTGAGAATCGCAGAAAGCCCGGTATCGCATGGCGCGTGCCGGGCTTTTTTGAAAAAGAAGGAAGTTCGGTTATTAAGGCTCGTATTGTGGAATCAGAAATGCCAATGAACGCGGGAATCGATCCCGAAGGGGACGCCGGTTATTTGTTGTATGGCGATGCGCTGTTTCGCAAGCATCGCAAAAAGGGGTGGGCCTATGTGGGTTCGCCGGTGCCTGCGCTCGAGGCGCCCGTGGCCGATACGCATGCGCACCTTGCTATGCTGTCGCATCCGGCGCTCTCGCTTGCGCGTTGCGCTGTGGTGGGCGTCGATTTCGTATGCGCGATGTGCGACCCGGCCGAGGGCGATGAATGCGAACGCACATATCGCGACCTGGACATATGGCGTGCCGAGGCATTGCGCTTGCTGCCCGAGGTATTCGAGGCCACGCGTCGCAATGTGACGGCCGAGCGCGAGTCGCTCGAAGCGCAGGCTCATGCCGCTGGCAAGAAGCATGCGGGCCAAGCGGCCGAGGCGGCGGTGTTGCTGGAGTCGGTGGCTGTTGATGAGCGCGCATGCAATTTGTGCTGGGGCGCCGAGCCGGCTATACCGCACATGCGCATCGCGTGCGGAGTTCACCCGCATGTCGCAAGCCAGTGGGATGCCGATATGGAAGCGGCCTTGCTTGAGCGCTTGGCCGATCCACGTACCGCCGCCTTGGGCGAGGTTGGGCTCGACTACCATTATGATTTGTCTCCACGTGATGTTCAGCAGAACGTATTTCGTCGCCAGGTGCAGCTGGCCCATGTTACGGGCTTGCCGCTCGTGCTTCACGTGAGGGATGCGCACGAAGACGCATTCCGCATTCTTGAAGAAGAAGGCTGGCCTGAAGCCGGCACGTTGCTGCATTGTTGCAGCGTGGGTCCCGATGAGCTTGCGCGCTGGGTCGAGCGTGGGGCGCATGTGGCATTCGGCGGGGCGGTTACCTTCCAGCGAAGCGACGATTTGCGTGCGTCGTCTGCGATGGTTCCGCCCGAACGCCTGCTTACCGAAACCGATGCGCCCTATATGGCCCCTGTGCCGTTTCGCGGCATCGAGTGCGGGCCTGAATTCACGATTTTCACCGCAGAGCGCATCGCCGAAGTTCGGGGGGTCGCCCCAGGCGAGGCTCGCCGCGCATTGCTGCAGCAGATGCACGATGCGGGTGCGGCGTTTTTGAATCGTGAGCCCACGGAATGGCAGCGTGCGCATGCCGATATGGCGAGGGACGCACGATGAGCGCCGCGCGGGGTTCTTATGAGCTGGTGCTCTGTGGCTCGCCGCGCAAAAACGGCGTGTCGTCGCGTTATGCGGCGCAGCTGACCGCTGAACTCGAAGCGAAGGGCGTCGTTATTGAGCATTGGAATGTGGCCGACCATGCTGTGAGCGGTTGTATCGGTTGCGAAGGGTGCCGCCGCGCGCTGCAATGTGTCGAATGCTCAGGGCATTTGGCACATTGCGTGATTCGTGACGACATGGATGGGCTGTATGCGTTGCTCGATGGCGCGGCGGCGGTTCATGTGGTGGCACCTGTGTATTTCTCGGGGCCAACGGCGCAGTTCAAGGCCGTTTTGGACCGACTTCAGCCATACTGGGAGAAACGGCGTGGGCCGAATAGGCAGCCAGGTGCTGCCGATGCGCCAAAGCGCCCCGTTACGTTGTACGTGATCGGTTCGGGCGGCGATCCCTATGGGTTTACCGCTCTGGAAAGTTGCGTGCGCTCGTCATTCGGGGCCGCAGGTTGGCGCGTTGGAGAAGTGGCCGACCGCATTGGCTGGGGCCAGCCAGAGGCGGAATCGCAGAAAGAAACGTTTGGTTCGTAGCCCATGGGCATGATTTGTGGGGCGTGCTCGCCTTCGGGAGTTTAAAGTACGTGGGAGCGCATGGCTCGGTGAGCCGTGAGGCGCAAACGTGCCAATTAAAAGCAATGGGGACAAAGAAAAGGAAACTCTATGGCAATCGCATCGCATTTGGCATCGGTTGGAGCGACGCGCGACGTGCTTTCGCGTCACGGTTTGGCCACGAAACATTCGCTCGGACAGAACTTTCTGGTGAACGATGCCGTTATCGCGAACATTTGCAAGCTTTCCGAGGTGTGTGAAGAGGATAACGTGCTCGAGGTGGGCCCGGGCATCGGCACGCTGACCGTGGCGCTTTTGCCTCGCGCGAAGCACGTGCTCTCCATTGAGCGCGACCCCGATTTGCCTGCCGTGCTCGACGAGACGTGCGACGATTTCGACAATTTCACGCTCATCGGCAAAGACGCCTTGCGTCTGAATGACGACGATTTAATCGCTGCATTTGGCAAGCAGGCAGTCGAAGCGGGCGAGGCCCCCAACAAGTTCATTTCGAATTTGCCCTATGCTGTCGCGGCGACGCTCGTGCTTGATTATTTCCAGCGAATCCCCAGCCTGCAGAGCGCCACGGTTATGGTGCAAAGCGAGGTTGCCGACCGCATGGAAGCCGTTGTGGGCACGAAAGATTATGCTGCGTATTCGGTGAAGCTGCAGCTTATCGCAAAGGCTACGGGTCGCTTCCAAGTTTCGCCGGGCAATTTCTTCCCGCCGCCGCGCGTGACGAGCTCGGTTATTCGTCTTGACCGCCGCAACGACTTGGGCCTGTCTGCCGAGGAAATCGCGAATGCGAGCATGGCGGCCGACGCGGCGTTTTTCACGCGTCGAAAGACTATCTCGAACTCGATGAAGGGCTATTTCTCGAGCCGTGGCGAGCAGGGCAAAGCCATCGCTGCGAAGCTTCCTGAAATTCTTGCCGAAGCGGGTATCGACGCGAAGCGACGCGGCGAAACGCTCGAGCTGTCGGAATTCGTGGAGCTTGGCCGCGTGCTTGCGAAGGTGAAGACCGAAGAATAAAACGATACGTGCCGCCGCATGGTGCAAAAGCAACGGCATCTCAACGATAAATAGGCATCTACCTGCAGATTCTATGAATTCTTCCATTCCGTGGTATTATGCTCCCTTGCGTGTAATAAGTGCGCTGAATGTCGGCGCCGTACTATATATGAAAAGGAATCCACCGAATGGAACTTGAAAAGCAGGCAAATCTTGTCGGCGATATTCGTGCTGAGCTTATGGATCGCATCAATACCCGCCTGAAGGTTCGCGCGAATATGGGTCGCTCGAAAATCGTCGAATGCGAAGGCACGCTCATGCAGGCGCACCCCGCTTTGTTCGTCGTCGAGGTCGACCGCAAGCGTGGCCGCAAGGCTCGCCAGTCGTACCAGTACGTCGACATTCTTACCGGCATGGTCGAACTGTTCGACGCCGAAACGAAAGAGCCCATCTTCGGCAAGTTCATGGACGATGAAACCGAAGAGAATGCCGCGACTTCGGCCCTTGAGATGCTTCTGAGCGACGACCTTGAGGACGATGCCGACGACGATTTGTAAGCGGTTTCGTCGTTGAGTCGCTCAAACGAATACTTAATTTCCCCAAAGATGAAATTAAGTGTTGACACCTGAGCGACAAACGTGCAAAATACTTGCTTGCGCACAAGCGCGTCTCACGTGGGGATGTAGCTCAGCTGGGAGAGCATCACGTTCGCAACGTGGGGGTCGTGGGTTCGAATCCCATCATCTCCACCACGTCGTTACCGCAGGTCAGGGGCCTTATGGCTTCTGGCCTGTTTTCATTTCTGAACCTCCTTTCTATCGCCGAATGTGCAAACCGTGTGCAAACGGCGCGCGGCTATGCCGTCTTGACCATCCGCAGGCGCGGCCTTTCTTCCTTTTCGTCGTTGTCCGCGAACAGCTCGCCGAGCATGTCGGCGGCCTTGCGGTCGTTCTGCGGCATGGCGTGGGCGTACCAGTTGAGCGTCAGGCTCGCGTTGCTGTGGCCCATGCGGGTTTGAACGGTCTTCACGTCCACGCCCTGTGCCAATAGCTGTGTTGCCTGGGTGTGGCGCAGCTCATGGAACTTCAGGCCTTCGAAGCCGTTCTCCTTGCGGAACCTGCGCCACCAGGTTTCGAAGTTGTGCAGGTCGAACCAGCCGCCGACGTTGGAGCAGAATACGGGCGTCTCGTCGGTCTGGTCGAGGCCGAGCATCGACAGATAGGCCGCCTGCTCTTCCTTCCATCGCGCCAAACGGCGCGCGGTCGTCACGTCAAGCGCTATGGTCCGCACTCCCGCGCGGGTTTTCGGGGCCTTTAGCTCGCCATCAGCGGTGAGGCTTTGCGATACGCGCAGCTCGCGCGTTCGCAAGTCCACGGCTCCCCAGGCGGTGCCGAACACCTCGCCGCGCCTCATGCCGGTAGCGAGCGCGAGCCGCACGGCCAAGACGCTTGAGATGTCTTTCACGCCTAGAATCTTGCCACGTCCTTCGGTTGCCTTCCATTCGCATTGGCGGGCCTCCTTCGCCCTCAGGCGGCCATATGCCGCCGATTCCGCATCGTCTAGCGCCGAGAGCAGCGAACGGCCCTCAGAGACGCTTAGGGAGCGCCTGCCGGGGTCTTCCGCCTTCGGCGTCTCCACCCTGTCGCATGGGTTCCTAAGAATCAGGTCGTAATTGACGGCCTTCTTCATGATCTGCCGCATGGTGGCGTGAACCTCGCGCATAGTCCTGTTCGATATGGGCTTGCCGCGCCGCGCTTCCCTGTCGGCCCTTATGCGGGCGTACAGGTCTTCGAGCACGGGCGGGGTTATCTCGCCTATGGGTAGCTCGCCGACTATGGCGCACATCTCGCGCACGTTGCGGCGCTCCAAGTCCGAGCGCTGCTTGCATACCGCGCCCGATGCCTCTTTAGCCTGTTGCCATTGCCGAGCGAACTCGCCGAACGTGACTTTGGCCGCATCGACGCGCAGGCCGTTCTTATGGTCGCGCACCATGCCGTCGCGTACCTTCTTCGCTTCGGCTTTCGTGCCATCAACGACCCGCGTAGCGCGGCGGTACTTGCCCGTCACGGGGTCTTTGCCGAAGCTCACCGAGACGCGCCACTTGTTGCGGCCGAGCTGCTGAATGCTGCCGTCTCCCTTTGCCATTTGCTCATTTCCTCCTTCCTGGTTCCGCGTCCCGCGTTTCCCTCTATCCATCACGCCCGCGTGGGGCGGGAGTGGCTACTTATGCAATCTGTCCTTTTTGCCGCTGCAATTATCGGCGCATGTCTTGCGCGCCTGGTTTGTTCGCTCTGTTTGCTGCCTGGAGTTTTTTACCCTTGCTCGCTTGAACGGCATACCGCATTTTGAACATATGCGCCAAGGGCCGGATTCCGGCATAATATCTTGGGCGATTTGGTTACATATCGCGTTTGTTAGCCCGAACGTTTCGTAAAGCTCGAATCCTTGCGGCTCTTGTCCGCCGAAACACTTACTTCGTTCGTCGATGCTCGACTCGTCGAGTACGCGACGCAGCAGTTCGACGCGACCATCAAATGACATATCGCCCCCCGGGTACAGAAGCTCAAAAGGGGTTCGAGAGCAACTAAACAATGCATGGGACATAAAGCGCAATGCATCATGGTCGAAATCCTCGCCGAGAATTGAAAGCAGCAACGCGCGTGCGCCTGACTGCAAATCGTTTAACGCTATCGCTGCCTCGTTCCAGCGTACATAAGGAGTTTTCAGGCCGCCAAGTGCCCATTCTCGGTTTATGACGTTTGTTGATTCAACGGCCTGTAGTGCGCTGTCTCTCGTCGCAAAGCGGAAGCAATCGCGACTAAAGCGTAATGGATGAACCGGCGCGCCCCATTTCGAGCAGAATGTTTCAACGCTCCTTTGCGCGTTCGAATCGTTGATATCGACATTGACGTTTAGCAGGTCCCAATGCCAAAACCCATTCGGCAGCCTGTCGAGCTTTTCGCCCGATAGCTTCATAAGTCCGTTGCCGATACGTTCGGTTTTTCTCCAGTGGCGCGGCATTACATTTGCGGCGTCGGCGGGCAAATAGCTTGCGGTGTTCATAGGGTGCCGTAAAGTGCTGTTATCTTCAAAAATAGTCATAAATAGGCCTTATAACGATATTGAATGCCTGTAAATGAAGTGTAACACTATGGGACATAACGGAGCAAGACCGAAGATAAGGAGGTTTTAGAAATGACAAGGTTATATACCGCGCAGGAGGTTGCGGGGATGCTCCATCTGTCCGTTGACCACACGCGCCGCGAGATGCGCGCGGGCCGTCTTCCCGCCGTGAAAATCGGCCGCAAGTGGTATTTGCCGGAGGCGCGCCTCAATGAGCTTATCGGGGTGAGCGGCCATGAAGCAGTCACCCGATAGCCTGCGCCGCCGCTATGCGGCGTGGCGCGCCGCCAATGCCGAGGCCTATAGTCGAATCGAGCGGGCGGTGGTCGCTGACATGAAGGCGGGGCGCAAGTTCTCCATCCGCCCGTATGTGGAGCGCATGCGGTGGCTCGACGCGGCGAACGGGGAGGGCGGCAACGTCGGCATAGCCAACGCGCTCGTTCCGTGCATCGCCCGCGAGCTGATGGAGAGCTACCCCGACATGGTGCCGCTGCTCGCCCATAGCCGCTCGAAGCTCGACAAGGTGGCCGGCGATGGCGAGTAGGCGCATGTTCGCGCTGTCGGTGGTCGAAAGCGACGCGTTTCTAGATTTGTCGATTGAGGCGCGGGCGGCGTACTTCCATCTAGGCATGCATACCGATGACGAGGGGTTCGTGACGGGCGTTCGCGCCATATGCCGCGCGGCGTGCGTGCCGTTCGAGGCCGTGGCCGAATTGGTGGAAGGCGGGTTCGTGGTTCGGTTCGAGAGCGGCGTTCTCTACCTCACCGACCATGCGGCGAACAATAAAGGGCTGCTTAGGAAAGACAGAATAAGGCCGACTGAGTGCCAAGCGGAAAAGATGGCGCTTGACCAGGCGTCGGACATTTGTCGGGCAAATGACGGGCAAATGTTGGCAAATGGCGTGCTAACTAAACTTAACTTAACTAAACAGAACCCAACACAACACAACCCAACCGAACACAACCAAACTGAACCCAACCCAACCCAAGCGAACGACGGCGCGCCCAGCGCGCCTAACCACGCGCACGCGCGCGAGGAACCGACGTTCGAAGAGGTGAAGGCATACGCCGAAGCGCTTCCCCAGCCCGTGCCGAAGCTCCATAACTTCATGAATCGGATGCAGATAAACGGCTGGCCTGGCGATTGGCGCGAGGCGTTGGAGCGATGGAAGGGGTAGGCAATGAGTAAGGAGAGCGACAAGCTCAAGGCCCGCATACTCGCCGCCGAGCTGAACCCAGAGCACGAGCTATGCCCGGTCTGCGCGAACGGTTGGATAGTGCATGGAACGGCTGCGGGTGACCGCTTCGGGGTCTGCCCAGAGTGCTACGAAAGAGGCCTAAGGAATGCCGAGTATGCCGCGCAGAAGGCGCTCATAGCCAAGACCGAGCGGGAGACGATACGCAAGCGCACGCAGCGCTTGAGGGCCAAATTGGGCGTCACCGTTGACGGGCCGACCAAGCCGAAAGCGCCCATCTTCTAGGCCTTGGGCTGAATACTGTCAGCCCCTAAAGGAATTATTGCAGGCCCTAAAGAGGGCCGCATGGAAGAAAAGGAGAAAAGAGAATGAACCTTCGAGAAATCGCCGACGCCATCGAGCAAACCAAAGCCGGATACTTCGCCGAAATCGTCGGTGACGTTGACAAGGCAAAATCCGAAGTCTGGGAAATCGCGCACGATTCCACCCGCTCTACCGATTGGGTCAAAGAGCAGACCGATAAAGCTATCGAGCGCTTCAACGCCGATCGGAAAGCCAAGGCCGAGGCCGTGGCCGCGAAACTCGAAAAGCTGTACCAGAACGGACTAGACGCAGTCGCCGACGTGTTGGCGAAGCAGCCGACTGCGGGCGAACTCGCGTACCTTCAGGCGTTCAACATGAAAGACCGCATCATCAAAACGGACGTTGATTCCGCCTTGCGCTCGTTGGAGCATAGCGCGGTAGCGTCCGCGGTCGTGTGCGAGCGCGCAGCGGCCTGCGGCATCGAGCACGGCAAGTTCGTACCGGGGTACATCGTCGTGGAGAGAGTATACAAAGAATGCCTCGATGCGGATAAGGGGCTCGTGGGGACTTTCGGCCACGCCTCGCGCACGGGTTCGGGTTCCGATATGGCGTTCTCGTCCGATTCCCTTCGCGAGGCGATGCAGGCGAAGTACGTGGCGAACGATTTCACGAACGCGCTTCGCGCCGTCTCTGAGTTCGAATAGCAGGCGCTATGGAAGCTAGCGACGATTTGCGCCTTGAGGGCTTGGGCGGGGCTATAGAGGCTTGCAAGGGCGTGGAGGTAGGTATAGAGGACATGGCGCGGCTCTCTGCGGAGGTGGAAGCGTTGGCCGCTGTGCCGATTGGTGACCTCATGGGAGAGTTTTCGGACGCCATAAAGTACGGAAGGAATGCCAAGGAATGAGAAAGTTCTCGGTCGATGAGGTGGCGAACGCCTACATGGAACTGTACGGCCAAGCCGCCGACAAGAGCGCCAAGGCCTTGCAGTACGCCGAGGCGGAAGTATTCGCGCGAAAGTTCGGCTATATCCTGCTGCACCTCAAAGAACAGGAACGCAAGGGGTAGCAGAGAGGCGCGTTTCGCGATTCGGAACCTATACAGGGTTCAAATCATACTTTTCACGATATGCAAATAAGCAGGTCAGGGGGGCGTTTCCCTGACCTGCTTTCTTTTGGCGCGTGCCTTGGTGCATCGAATGGCGCACCTGCGGGCTTAATTTCGAGGTGTCAAAACCGCCGATTTCGTGACCTGAACCGTACGAAGGTTAATGTTGCGAGTACAAAACCCCAGGTAAAACGTCAGTTTGTTTCGGTTTTTGCTTTTTCGACACCCGAAATGACACCTTTACAAGTCGAGTTTGCATAGAAAAGCCCGCCGAAACGGGCATTGGCATTACAGCATCATGCCTTCTTGCAGCGGTTCAAACCTCGGCTCGCCTGTTTCAAGCGATTCAACGAGCTTATCGTACACATCGTCCACATGGCCGTACCAAACGGGCTCGTAACCGAAGCGATTCTCGAATTCGGAGGCCTTTTCTTCGACCTCTTCCCACGTATGTAGCTCGATCATTAGTTTGTGCGCCTCGTTCCATCGTCGCAGACAACGATGCCGCCGAGTTCCGGCTTGGTGGCATCAACGAATAGGTCATGAAGCGTTTTTGCCTTGTCTTCCAGTCCCTCCAGGGCCACGCGCAAGAGCGTTGCACTTTCTTGCTCCAACACGTCACTAAAGCGATAGCCGATTTGATAGAGGGCGAAGTACTGTTCTTTGAGCATCGCCAGTTCTTCGTCGCTTATTTCGATTTTCCAGACCATAACGGTAACCTCTCCATCATGTGCAAACCATGTGCAAATGGCGCACGTTTGCAGGGTGTCATAGGGTGTCAAACAGTGTTGTCGTATGAGGGAAACGTGAACGCAAAACACCGTAAAATATCGTTATGACCTGCGGTAATGCAGCTTTCGCAACGTGGGGGTCGTGGGTTCGAATCCCATCATCTCCACCACGTAGTTTCAAAGGCCGTTCTTACGAACGGCCTTTTTATTTGCCGCTGCGCGAAAGCCCAACACTCCAGCTTAGCCTTCAATCGTCGCTCGCGTACAGGTAGTACGCGTCGCTCCTCTTTCAGGCCAATCTGAAGCGCTGGGCTTTCGCTCGCTGTCCTGGCCTGACCAACGATTCTTTTGTGGCAGAGATATGCCTTGAATCAGGCGATTGCCCGGCCTGTTTTGTTTTGCACGACAAAATGCCCTTTTATGCAGGACTGGTGCAAATCGGGTGCAAATCTTTCCCCGATGCACCCCTCCCCGCGTGTTTCCCCGTGTTTTGGCGTCGTATGTGGCAGTCGTGTGACAGCGCTTTTTACATCTGGAAAACGTTAGCACCTGCTGGGCAAAATCCTTCCTGCTTCGTCGATTGCATGTCCTCGACAGGCGTCGAGCAGTTCGTTGGCCCAGAAGGGGGCCTCGACGAGTGGTTCGTCATCGAGGGCGATAACCTGCAGCGTGTATTTGTGGTCGCGGTCGGGCGGGCAGGGGCCAACATACCCTACGCCTCGCTCGGGCTCGCTTTTCGCGGCAGAGTTATATCCCTGCACAAGGCGAGAGTGCTCGTTGCGGCTCAAATCGTCGGGAAATTCGATATCTCCCTCGAAGTCGCCATTTACGTAGGCGCACCAGTGGATCCATGGGAAGCCACATACGGGCACGCTGTCCCAGTCGATGAAAAAAACGGCGAGTGCGCGCGTGCCATAAGGAACGTCCTCGACGGTAAAGGGAAACGAGCGGCGGCAGCTCCAGTCATAGCAGTCTTCGGGCGCTGCGTATTTTCCGTAAGCGTCGGGCAAATATCCTCGGTCGAGTTCCATTTGGATTCTCATGGCGACTCCTTCCGCTCGACAACGCGCTGTGCGCGTTGCGTATCGCTCGGTCTATGGCTCAATCATACCTTGCATGGCGTTTGCGTGCCGACAAATCTTTGCGAACCTTTGGGCTTTCGGCTTTTCGCGGGCCTGCCCGTGCGATTCGCGGTCTGCTTGCGCGGCTTCCCTTTGCGCCACGGTATGATGATTCGAATTCGAAGGAAAGGTGGCGCGTATGCGCATTCTGAATATCTCGGCGCAAAAGCCTGATTCGACGGGAAGCGGCGTGTATTTGGCGGAAATGGTGCGTTGCGAGCTTTCGGCCGGCCATGCAGCCGCCGTGGTCGCCGGCGTCGATGCGTCCGATGAACCAACGCTGTCTGAGGGCGCCGAGCCGTATTTTGTGCGCTTCAACACCGAGGCACTGCCGTTCAATGTGTGCGGCATGTCCGATGTGATGCCGTATGCCGCCACGCGCTATCGCGACCTTACACCTTCCATGACTGAACAATTTTGCTCTGCATTTACCCAACGCATCGGGCATGCGGCCGCGGAATTTGTGCCTGATGTGGTCATATGCCATCACCTGTATCTCGCGTGCGCCGTTGCTCGCGAAACATTGCCAAGCATTCCTATGGCTGCGGTGTGTCATTCGACCGATTTGCGTCAAATGCGCAACCATGGCCTTGAGCGCGAACGCATCGTGAATGCCGTCCGCTCACTCGATGTGATTTTCGCCTTGCATGAGGAGCAAAAGCGCGAAATCATCGAAATCTTTGATGTCGAACCCGCAAAAGTGCTCGTCATTGGAACGGGATATAACGCGCAGGAGTTTTCTCCCGCCGACAAGCGCGTGGCTAACGATGGCGTTTCTCGTCTGCTGTATGTCGGCAAAATCGGGTACAAGAAAGGTGTCGAAAGCCTTATCGCGGCGCTGGATTTGCTGGCGAAGCGTCCGGGCGCCCCGCGCATAGAAGCGTGTTTGGTGGGCGGTCATAGCGATGCTGCGGAATATGATCGAATCGCGCAGCGAGCTGCCGCATGTGCGATACCTGTCACATTCGCGGGCAAAATTAGCCAGGATGATTTGGTGCAAGCGTATCGCACGTCCGACGTGTTTGTGCTGCCGTCGTTTTTCGAAGGCCTTCCCCTTGTGACTATCGAGGCTCTGGCGTGCGGTTGCCGTGCGGTCGTTACCGATTTGCCGGGCGTTTGTCCTTGGCTTGAGACCCATATTCCGGGCGCGCCTATCGACTACGTGGAATTGCCCGGGATGCGTGGCGTCGATGAGCCGGTGAAGGAAGATTTACCTGCGTTTGAATCCCGCCTTGCCGATGCCCTTGAGCGAGCCGTGCGCGAAGGCCGGCCAGCTGAGCAGTTCGACGTCTCGGCGCTTTCTTGGGAGTCGCTTGTGTCGCGCGTGACGTGCGCCTTCGGGGCGCTGTAACGATTTTCGGGGCGAAATCGATCGGACCGACCCCTCAGCTAGTGTCAACCACGTAGTCGTACCGCAGATACTCCTGTGGGGTTTCTGGGCCATCGCGTATGCGGTGGCCTTTTTCGTATCGGCTATGCATTTCCGCGCAAAAACCTCCGCTTGCAGGGTTATAGCTTCCGTTTGCATCCCGTGCGCGCTACACTGACGCCATACACAGCAACGCCTCGTTCGACGACGAATTCTGCCTCGTCGTCATTCTGCACGCGAAGCGTATGCCCCATATGCCTCGAAGGCGAGGCAACGCTCGCGCATCTGCAGCGCGTCCGCCATTCTGCACCGTCGCTCGACGTTTCTTTTTTGCGCCCGTATTCCTTATGGGTTGGTGATTCGTCGCATGATAGTTATTGGAAACCGAACGCGAAGGACGCATGTGCGCATGGCCCCAGGGGTGGGATGCCGCCTTCGCACGAAGGGGGGAATCGAACATGGCAGACAATCGTGAAATATGGCAAAGCCTCGGCATGGACCTGGAAACCCATGACCAGCTGTGCGTCGTGCGCTCGCCCGCGTCTTCGATGCCACGAAAGCTGAAAACTGCATTCCCATTTCTGGCAAAGATCGCCTGCTCATGACCAAGATCGCCTTCTTCGACGACCCCGCCCGCTGCGCGCAGGAGGCCGACGAGCTCGAGCAGCGCATTGCCGACGGGGTGAGCGTATTTCCCGAGGGCACGAAGCGCATTCTTATTACTGGCACGCCCATGGCCATTCCGTACATGAAGCTCGAGACCGATTATTCGCAAAGCGATGCGGGGCAGCTTGAAACGCGCATTGCCGCGTTCATCGAAATGCTGTAAATCTTAATCGAGGGAACGAAGGGAGCGCACGTGATTTATTTGGACAATGCGGCCACGACGATGATGAAGCCCGAATGCGTGGTGCGTGCCGTGGCTGATGCCATGACGTCGTTCGGAGGCGTGGGTCGCGGCGTGCATCCGGCGTCAATCGCGGCGGGCATGGCGGTATACCGCGCCCGCGCGGCGGTGGCGAATTTGCTCGGCGCGCCGGGCGCTTCGAGCGTGGCGTTCACGAACAATGCCACTATGGCGCTCAATATCGCCATCGATGGCTTGCTCGCTCCGGGCCAGAGGGCGCTCACTACGGCCGCATCGCACAATTCGGTGCTGCGTCCGTTGTTCCGCCTGCGCGATACGGCTGGCTGCGCGGTTGACATCGCGCCTATCGCCGCCGATGGCTCGCTTGATTTCGAGACGTATGCCGAACTGCTCAAACACAAGCCTGCGCTGGTCGCGGTTACGCATGCGTCGAACCTCACGGGCGATGTGTACGATGTGGCGCGCATGTGCGCCATGGCCCATGAGGCGGGCGCGGAATTCGTGCTCGATGCCGCGCAGACAGCTGGATCGTATCCGCTGAACATGGCCGAAATCGGTGCCGACGTGGTGTGCTTTACGGGCCATAAAAGCCTGCTGGGCCCGCAAGGGACCGGTGGCTTGTGCGTGGCCTGCGGAACCGAAATCGCCCCGCTTCTCGAGGGAGGCTCGGGCACGCACAGCTATGACGAGCGCCACCCGCTTTTCATGCCCGAGCGCCTCGAAGCGGGCACGCTGAACGCGCATGGTGTGGCGGGCTTGGCCGCGGGTATTGGCTACATCGAGGGAACGCTTGGCGGGCCCTCCGGCGTGCACGAGCATGCGGGCGCGCTTGCGCAGCATTTCGCCGACGCCGTGTCGGGCGTTTCCGGCGTGAAGGTGTATGGCCGAAGCGATGCGTGCGATCGCGGCTCCATCGTGGCATTGAATATTGCCGATGTCGATTCGGCCGAGGTGGCCGACCGGCTGGCGAGCGATTACGACATCTGTGTGCGTGCGGGCGCTCATTGTACCCCGCTTATGCATAAAGCGCTTGGAACTCAGAGTCAAGGCGCGGTTCGCTTCAGCTTCGCGGCGGCGAATACTGCAGCCGACGCCGATGCGGCGGCCGAGGCCGTGCGCGAAATCGCCTACGCCGTTGGCCAGGGGTGTTAGCGGTGCTTCAGGCGAAAGACGCATGCTACGTGCTCGTTCGCGCGAGCACCGAAGGCTTTGATTTGTATCAGCGCCTCGTTGATGCTGGCGTTCCGGCGCGCGTGGCGCCTGCTCCGCACGGCATGCAGGCGTGTTGCGGCACTTCGGTGCTTCTTGACCCCGAAGTGGTCGATGCGGCGCGGCCGGTCATTGAGGCCGCGCCGTACCCCATTGAGCGCATCGTGCGCGTCGCGGGCGCCATCAACCCTGCGCGCGACACGTATTGCTAGCATTTGGCGGCCCTGCGACCTGCGACGTTGAACGCAAGGCCGTCCATTGTGCGCGAGTTTGGCCTTGCGCATTCCAAATTCGCGCGAATGCATAAGGCCAAACTCGCGAATGGAAAATTGAGGTATATGCTGGCGTAAGCCAGAACAACGAAGGAGGCATTCCATGGAAACTGTCAATGCATTCGGTCTTGCGTGCCCCAAGCCGCTCATGATGGCGAAGGCGAAGATCGACGAAGGCGCGCGCGAGCTTTCCGTGCACGTTGACAACGAAATCGCAGCGAAGAACGTTTCGCGCTTGGCTGAAAAATATGGCCTCAACGTTGCCGTCGAGACCATCGAGGGCGGCTGGAGCGTGAACTTCTCGGAAGGCGACAGGAGCGTTGCGGCCGCAGCCGCTCCTGCTGCTGCGCCTGCCTGCACGCCAGCAGGCTGCGGATATGCCGTGTTTATTGGCAAAGATCACGTGGGCGAAGGCGACCCCCAGCTTGGCTATAACCTCATGAAAATGGCCATTTACACGCTTTCGGAAAGCGAAGACGTGCCGGCGAGCGTGCTGTTCATGAACAGTGGCGTGAAGCTCGTGGCCGGCGATGAGCAGCAGGTCATCGATTCGGTGAACAAGCTTATCGAGAAGGGCACCGAAGTGCTCGTATGCGGTACATGCCTCGACTTCTATGGCTTGAAAGAGCAGCTCAAGGTTGGCGAGGTGTCGAATATGTATGACATCCTGGGCCGTATGCAAGAAGCCGCCAAGACCATTACGCTGTAAGGGCACGCCGTGTCACATACCTACGTTATGGCGTTTGAGTCGACGCATGCGGCTATGGCATCGGAGGCCGCCCTTGGAGCTGCGCATGCGCACGCGGCCATGATTCCGACCCCGCGCGCGATATCGGCGGGTTGCGGCATGTCGATGCGCTTCGATGCGGAAGACGATGCCGCAGCGGGCATGCTCGCACGGGTGTGCGTCGATGCCCGAGGCCTCTCGGCGCTGTATCGCGAGATGTCGAAAACGGAATTCGAGCTTCTCGAGAAGCTGTAAAACCCGCAAAGCAAAACGAGGAAGGGTGTGCCCTTCCTCGTTTTTTTGTATACAGTGGGTTTTTGCGGCCAGCCAACAAAAAGCGCCGTTCGCAAGAACGGCGCAGTAAAGCTGGCGGAGATGCGTGTGAATCGAACACACCCGAGACGTTCTGCGCGCCCCGCAACGGCTTTGAAGGCCGCGAGGTCCACCAGGAACCTATTCATCTCCATATGTCGGTTGCTTCAAAGGTCAAACCAGGCAAACATTCTACGCAATTTTCGCGGGGGCCGACGAGAAAAGTTATGCGGTCGCGAAAAGCGCGTAAGAGGGGGCCAAGAATCGATGCCGCTAAAGCGTTCGTAGGTCGCCATCGCGCTTCGTGATGCCCCTATCGTCGAGAGCTTCGAGCACGGGAATGGCGTACTTGCGCGAAACGCCCATGGCGTCTTTCAAATCGGTGGCCAGCGAGGGCCCCTTCGCTTCGATATGGGCTCGCACGGCTTCGACAAGCTTGTTGAATACGGCGGCGTCGTAGTAGAGGTCGCGGTCGATTTTCACGGCGTGCCCCTGTTCTTCGAGGTCGCCGAGCGCGGCATAGGCTTCGCTCTTCGTGCAGTTGAGCGACGAGGCCACGCCATCGGCGAAGGGGGGCGTAAGCGTGCCTTCGAGAAGCGCGAATGCAGCATCGGCTCGCTCTTGAGCGCGCGCATGCGCGGCGGCCCCCGCGGTGGCATGGCTCAAAACGCCGTCCATGGATACGACGTCGCCTTTTTCAAGGGCGACAGCAAGAACGGCGTCGAAGCGGGTGCCGTTGAGCGAAGGTAACGCCGCGTGGTTGAGCGCGGCTTTCGGCATGCCCAGCTCATTGGGCGATGTCGCGTGGAATTTCAGCAGCGTGCTCGCGATTTTCGAGGCGGCGCGCTGCAGAGTTTGTTTTGTAGCGAACAGGAGGTCGGCGTCGCTTCCCGCGGCGACGATATTTTTGCCGACAATGGTTTTCGCGATACGTGCGGCTTCGGCTTCGCTCACGTCGAGGGCGCCTGCAATGTCGGCCACGGTGCGAATGGCATTGGGTTCTTCGATATATGCTTTGGCAGCAGCGGTCACATCGTCGCAAGCGAGGGAGGAAAGCACCGCCTTGTCGCTTTCGGAAAGAATGGAACGCCTGCGCGGATGGCCGGCGAGCACGCGTCCGCCGCCGATGACGCGCACAGGCGTTGCGGCGCGAATGACGAATCGGTCGCCGCGAAGCACGCACAAAGGCTCGTCGAGGCGTATCTGCGCTGTGGCCTGCTCGTTTTGCTTGAGCTTGGCGTGGCCATCCATGAACAGCACGCGCCCGAACACCTCTTTGGTGCCGTGGGCGACGCGCACCGTGGAGCCCGATTCGAGCGCGCTGCTTGCGTTCTCGCAGTCGAAATATGTGAGTTCGCAATCGAAGCGGTCGCTGGCGTTAGGGGCATCGAGCGCCGTGATGAAATCGCCGGGGCGCACGTCGTCGCGGCTCATATCGGCGAGATTCATGGCTACGCGATGGCCTGAAAACGCGGCATCGACGCCTTCACCATGAATTTGCACCGAGCGCACGCGCGTTTTTTTGCCGCTTGGCAGCACGCGCACGGTGTCTCCGGGCGCGACGGTGCCGCTCCACAGGCTGCCCGTAACAACGGTGCCCGCGCCCTTCATGGTAAACGAGCGGTCGATGGGCATGCGCAAAAAGCCCTCGTGGTGGGCGTGCTGCTGCTTCGATACGATATTCGCGAGCGCGGCTTTCAACTCATCAAGGCCGCGGCCTTCGCGCGCGGCAACGGGAATGATTTCTGCTTCGGCATAGGGGCCACAGGCGAGCGCTGCATGAATTTCCCCGCTCATGAATTCGACCCATTCCTCGTCGACCATGTCGCATTTGGTGAGCGCGACGACGATTTGTGGCACCGAGAGCAGGCGCAGCACGGCGAGGTGCTCGCGCGTTTGGGACATGATGCCATCGTCAGCCGCCACGACCAAAATGGCGGCATCGATGCCTGTGGCTCCGGCGATCATCTGGCGCACGAACTTCTCGTGGCCGGGCACGTCGACGATGCCGACGGAAGCGCCGCCTGGCAAGTCGAGTCGAGCAAAGCCCAGCTCAATGGTGATGCCGCGACGCTTCTCTTCGACCAAGCGGTCGGGGTCGGTGCCGGTGAGCGCTTGCACAAGCGTCGATTTGCCGTGGTCGATGTGGCCCGCGGTGCCAATGACGATAGAGGGTTCGTTGTATACGTGGGTAGACATGGATGCCTTCTTTCAATTGTGAAGGGCTCGGCATTGGTGACGGGAAGGGACTCCGGCGAAGTTCCGCACGAGCCGAACGCCTCGGTGGGGCGTTTGTGCGAGCCCAGGACTGTTTGAGCACGGGTGTCCCTTCCCGCTACCGATGCGTAGGTTGAAGACGCCCCTCGCTTGTCTCGGCGAGGGGCGTTGGAAGAGTGGTCTAATCCAGTGTTTTGAAATATTCCGCAAGCGCGTCGGCGATGATTTGTTCGTCTCCGGGCAGCAGGCATCGCACGTCGAACAGGGTGCCTTCGTGTTTGGTGCGTGCCAGTACCGGTGCGCCCGCGCGGTTGCCCATGGCGCGTTCGCAGTCGTTCGCGTTGCCGCGCAGGTAATCGATGCGCACGGCGGCGCCGGGAATATCGAGGGTGGGAAGCGACCCGCCGCCGGCCTTCTCGAATTCCTCCACGACCGAGACGCTTGCGCAATCGCTCGGAAGGCGCTCTTCGATAACGGCGGCCAGAGCGTCGGCGGCTTCGCGCATTTCTCCCAGCGTCGCATTGAGCATGCGCAGCGTGGGAATGCGTTCGTAGGCGGTGCCGTCGAGATAGAGGCGCAGCGTGGCCTCGAGCGCAGCGAGCGTCATCTTGTCCAGGCGCATGGCGCGTGCGAGCGGATTTTTCTTCAGACGGTCGATATAGGCTTTCTTGCCCACGATGATACCCGCCTGCGGACCGCCGAGCAGCTTGTCGCCCGAGAATGACACCAAATCGCAGCCGCCCGAAAGCGACTGGCCTACGGTAGGTTCGGCGTCGGGCGCGTTCAAGATGGGCGGCAAAAGGGACCCAGAGCCCAAATCTTCATATACCACCACACGGTCGTGCGTGTCGGCGGCAGCGCGGCGCGCGTTCTCGGCGCGGGCGACGCCCACCAAATCGCGGGTGGTCACGCTTTCCGAAAAGCCCACGATGCGGTAATTCGAGGTGTGCACCTTTAAAAGCATCGCGGTGTCGCTCGTGATTGCGCGCTCGTAATCGAATACGTGAGTCTTGTTGGTGGCGCCGACTTCAACCATCTTGGCGCCTGAGGTTGCCATGATTTCAGGAATGCGGAACGATCCGCCGATTTCAACGAGTTCGCCGCGCGAAACCACCGCCTCGTGGCCTTTCGCGAATTCGGAAAGCACCATGAGAGTTGCGGCTGCGTTGTTGTTGACGGCCATGGCCGCTTCGGCACCGGTGAGTGCGCATACAAGCGACTCGATGTGGTCGTGGCGGCTGCCGCGCGCCATGTTCTCGACGCTGTATTCGAGCGTGGAATAGCCGCGCGATACGTCGACAACGGCGTCGAGGGCTTCTTGCGCCAAGGGGCTGCGGCCGATGTTGGTGTGCAGAATGACGCCTGTGGCGTTTACCACGGCGCGAAGCGAGGGGCGGGCGAGCGCGCGCACGCGGCATTCGGCTTCGCGTGCGGCGGCGTGCGAAGTGATGTCGACGTCTTCGCCTCGCAGCAGGCGTTCGCGCATGGCTTGGATGCTCGCGCGCACCGCATCGGTTATGGCGGTTTCGGGAACGCATGCGCGAATGGCGTCGCCCAATTCGACGAGTCCTACGACTTCGTCGACCTTGGGAAGCGCGCGCATGCGCTCATTGAGGCTCTTTTCGGTTGCCATAATTCTCCTTTGCGGCATATATGACAAAGTTCTTATAGGCGAACATTATTCCACTACGTGAATGTGCCCCGATTCGCCCTCTATCACGCGGCCAATTTTTGCGGGCGTGCGGCCGCAGCGTGCCGCGAACTCTTCTTCGAAAGTTGCGGCCGCTTCGGACGGTATGGCGCAGAGCATGCCGCCCGACGTTTGCGGGTCGCATAGCACGGCAGTGGCGTCTTCGCCCATTTGATTGTCGGGCACGTGCAAAAACGGCTGCGCAAAGTCTTCCACGGAAAACGAACGCGCCGGGCGGCACCATTGGCGCGCGAGATCGACGGTTTCCGCAAATGTTGGCACGCCGCTCCAGTTGATGCTCGCCGCGCACGCGCTTGCAGAGAGCATTTCGTGCAGGTGGCCTGCAAGGCCGAAGCCGGTTACGTCGGTCGCGGCATGCACGCCGGCGGCGACCATCGCCTCGCCCGCAGCGCGGTTGAGTTCGGCCATCGATTCGACGACTGGCGAGAACGCGGCATCGTCCAGAATGCCGACCTTGCGCCCCGCGCTCGCGATGCCCGTGCCGAGCGGCTTGGTGAGGTACAGGGTATCGCCCGGCTTTGCGCCTTCGTTTCGCACGAGCGCGTCGGGGGCGACGGTGCCGAAAACGCACAAGCCGTATTTCGGTTCCTCGTCGTCGATGGAATGGCCGCCCATAATAACGGCGCCCGCCTCGATGACTTTTTCGAGGCCTCCGCGCAGCATATCGCGCGGCACGTATTCAGGCAGGGTTGAATCCATGGCGACCACGTTGAGCGCCACATTGGGCACGCCGCCCATGGCAAAAACGTCGGAAAGCGCGTTGGCGGCGGCGATTCGCCCGAAGTCGTAGGGCTCATCGACGATAGGCGTAAGGAAATCAATCGTCAAAATGCCCGCGATGTTCGGCGCGATTCGCCATACGGCAGCGTCGTCGGCCGTGTCGAAGCCGAGCATGGCTTCGGGCGGCATCGTCTGCGCAATGGAGATGTCTTTCAAAATGCGTTCGAGGTCTCCCGGACCCCACTTCGCCGCTCAACCGCCACGTGAGGTGAGCTCGGTCAAACGAATGCGTTCTTTGTCGTTCACGATGCCTCCCGTCGCGTGGTTTCAATGGCTCCATCATAGCGCACTCGCGTGTGGGCGGAGCCTTTTGGACGTAGTAGAGACCGTCGACTTAGCGTTTGAGGGAGAGTTTCAGCGGCATGATTTCCCTTTAAGAAGGGTGGGGATGTATCGGGAATGGGCGGCATCGAGAAGCGCAAGAAAACAGCTAAGCTCAGCGCGGCGATCGCTCTTTGAGTGCTGGCGGTTTTGTTCAAGGCCCCCTTCATTGAAGGGAGCCTTTTGCATGTTGTCGTGCGGTTGTCGTTTGCATGCTCGTTCGTAAAGCGTCTTTCGTCGTCCTTTTGATATGCTGTGGCCATGATTACTTCTCTGAAACACACCTGCGCCGGCATGGCGCGACCTATGGAGCTGCTGGCGCCTGCGGGCGGCATGGAACAGTTGGAATGCGCCGTCCATTTCGGCGCCGACGCCGTATATTTGGCGGGCAAGCGCTTTGGCATGCGCCGCCGCGCTTCGAACTTCGATGATGCGGGCATCGCCTCTGCCGTGAAATTCGCTCACGAGCATGGGGTGAAGGTTTTTGTGACGGCGAATACGCTTATGAAAGATGGCGACGTGGCGGCTTTGCCAGATTTCTTCGCCATGCTGCAAAATGCCGGCGTGGATGCGGCCATCGTGAGCGACATGGGCGCGCTTTCCATATGCAAGCGTATGGCGCCAAAGCTCGAGCTGCATCTTTCAACCCAGGCATCGTGCATGAACGCCGAAGCTGCGAAGGCGTATTACGATTTAGGCGTGAGCCGCGTTGTTGTGGCGCGTGAAATGAGCCTTTCCGATATCGCTCGTATGCGCGAAAGCATTCCCGACGATTTGGAGATCGAAGCGTTCGTGCATGGCGCCATGTGCATGGCCTATTCGGGTCGATGCCTTATGAGCGATTACATGGTGAGCCCCTCGCGCGGTGCGAACAATGGACACTGCGCGCAGCCGTGCCGCTGGAAGTACACGGTTGTGGAAGAAACGCGTCCGGGCGAGCCTTTCTCGGTTATCGAGGAAGACGGCGGCAGCTTCATCATGAGCTCTACGGACATGAACATGCTTTCCCATGTGCGCGAGCTTTCCGAAGCGGGCGTCGACAGCATTAAGATCGAGGGTCGCGCGAAAGGCGCCTACTATGTGGCATCGGCCGTGAACGCGTATCGCCATGTGCTCGATGGCGAGCCTGCCGATGCGTGGCAGGCTGAGCTCGAAACTACGAGCCACCGTCCGTATTCGACGGGCTTTTACTTTGGCACCCCTGGTCAAAACCAGGGCGTGAAGGAATATGCGCGCGATTACCAAATGGTCGCTCGCGTAGTTTCGTGCGGGAAGAACGCGCCCTCGTTGGCGGCGGGTGGGCAGGTGGATGCGTCATCGCCAGCGACGGGCGAGGCCGCGGGCAATGTCTCGCGCCCGTTCCCGCAGGCCGTTGTTGCCAACCAGGCGGATGCGCCCGGTTGCTACGCTGCCGAGATTCAGTCGTGGCCTGAGTCTGGAATCGCTGCGCGTCGTCAGGCAATCGCGTCGGACCCCTATGCGGAAAAGAAGGGGTGCGTGAGCCTCTCGTTTATCGATGAGCTGGCCGCATCGCCCGCGCAGGCGCATCGGGCGGTCGTGATGTGCCGCAACCGTTTCTTCGAAGGCGAAACCCTTGAGGTACTCTCGCCTGGGCGCGGCGTGTTCACGATTCAGCCTACGCGTTTGGTGTGGCACGCCGCCGACGACGCGAGCCCCGACGATGTGGAGCGCCGCCGCGAGGGCGTTCTTGCCGGCGCCGATCCGCGCGTTGTGGGCGGCACGCTGTGCGCTGTTAATGTGGCAAATCGCACGATGGAGACGTATTCGTTCGATTGTGGGGAAGAGCTGCGCGCAGGCGATATTCTTCGCGTGCTGCGAACCGACCAGTGCGAAGGCCGCACCATCGAATAGCATACGAAAAAGAAGGCGAGCCCGGCGTGGAGGCAATCCCTGCCGGGTTCGCTGTATTTTGGACGCAAAGCTGGCGCTCGATTTCTCGTGCATTTCTTGCCGCCGCAAATTACTCCATCGCGATAAAGCGCTATTATCCATATCGCTTAAGCTGGTAGTTTTTTGCATCGACCCCTCGATTTTGCTCAATTTCGAAAGCAAGCGGCGCGCTTTGCCTGCGTTGATTTCGCGTCAAGCGCCCAATGGCGATGCTTTCGCTTGGGATGTCGAACCCACGAGGCGATTCGCGGTAAGCCATAAGGAATGAATCGCCAAGCGGCAAGGCAGAAGCGGTGGGTCGAAGCAAAACGATGGGCTGTTTTGCGCAAAGGAGTTCGCATGCACATCATCGATGTTTTTGGTGGCGAGAAGCTGCCTGTTTCGTTTGAAATCTTCCCTCCGAAAGGCGATCTTCCCGTGGAAGAAGCCCGCGAGGTTATCGGCGGTCTGGCGCCCTTTCGTCTTCGTTTGTCTCCGTCACGTATTCGGCGGGAGGGTCGGGCAATTCCTCGCGCACGATCGACGTGGCGAAAATGGCGCAAGACGAATATGGCTTGAACATGATGGCCCACCTTACGTGTATGAACGCCGATCGCGCGGGCATCGATTCCGTGCTTGCATCGATGAAGGCGGCGGGTATTGAAAATGTGCTCGCCCTGCGCGGCGACGCGGTGCCGGGAGCGACCCCGAAAGATTTCAAATTCGCCAAAGACCTGATTCCCGTTGCGCGCGAGGCTGGTTTTTGCGTAGGCGCGGCGGCGTATCCGGAAGGACATATCGATTGCCTCGATTTCGACGAGAGCATTCGCCATTTGAAGGAAAAGCAGGACGCGGGCGCGCAATTCTTCGTCACGCAGCTGTTCTTCGATAACGAACTTGCGCTGCGATTCCTCGATGCCGCGCGCAAGGCGGGCATTACCGTGCCTATCACGTTTGGCATCATGCCGTTTCTTTCGAAGGCGCAAATCCAGCGCATGGTATTCATGTGCGGCGCAAGCTTGCCGTCGCCCATCATCAAGCTGCTCGCGCACTACGAAGACGACCCGAAGGCGCTGCGCCAGGCGGGCATCGATTATGCGTGCCAGCAGTTCGTGGGCCTTTCGAAAGAAGGCGTCGACGGCTTGCATGTCTATACCATGAATCGTCCCGATATCGCGCAAGCCGCCGTTCAGGCGCTGCGTGACGCGGGCGCGATTGCGTAATGCTTGGCTGCAAATTGCCCGACTACAGGGTTAATAGGACAGAGGCGCTGCGCTATTTGGGCTATGCGGGGCAAGCGCTCGATGCCGAGATGGAAGCGCGCATCGACGAGAATATCGAGGCGTGCGAGCGCGAGGCTCGACCGGGGTTCGTGTTTCGCTCGTTTCCCATCGAGGCGTGCGAGCGGGGCGTGCGGCTTGTGGGCAGCTCGCTTGTGCTCGAGGGCGCCGACATTGCGCGCCATCTGAAAGGTGCGGCGGAGTGCGCCGTTCTGGCTTGTACGCTTGGCGTGGCGAACGAGGCTGCCATGGCGCGGCGCAAGGCGCAGAGCGCGCTCGATGCGGCCATTTACGGTGCGGCGGGAAGTTCGCTCGTGGAAAGCGTGGCCGATGCGTGCGAGGCGGCCGTGGTTGCCGATGCCGCGAAGCGAGGCATGCGCACGAACTGGCGTTATAGTTCCGGCTATGGCGATTTGCCGCTTGCGCTTCAGCCGGAAATCGTGTGCGTGCTCGCGGCCGACAAGCGCCTTGGCATGGTGGCGACGGAATCGAATTTGCTCATTCCCGCGAAAAGCGTCACGGCATTCGTGGGCCTGTTCGATGCCGATGCGAAGTTAGACGAGGCTTCGGGCGTGAAGGCGAGCTGCGATGGGTGCGCCTGTAGGCAGAACTGCACGCTGCGCGCCGCCGGCACGCCTTGTTGGAAGCGGTAGCGTACAGGTCCGGCCCTCTTCTCCCAATCGGGAGCATATACTTCGACGCGCCCATTCCCCCGTCATGTTAATGGTGGGAGGATTCTTTTATTGAGCGGCCAATCTTTGCACCTCGAGTTTGAGCGGGAACGCCTCGTGGATTCCAGCGAATTCATATGCGTTTTCGCGTTCGCATAGACAAGCCGCCGTTATTGCACGGGGGTGGCGATCGATTGTGTTCCGTCGCCGCTCGTAACGAAATTGTAAAAGCTCACCCGGTCGCTCATTCCTTTGTATGCTCCAATGGGGTAGAGTGCTCGTATGTGTATTGTGGCGAAAAGCCTACCTGGCAACGCCGTTTCAGGGAAAGGGGAACATCGTGCGCACTATTGGCAAGCGCGAAGTCGAGGATATGGCGGTTGGTGCCGCGGTTCTCGCATCGGGCGGCGGCGGCGACCCGTATATCGGCAAGCTCATGGCCCTTCAAGCCATTGACGAATATGGTCCGTTCCAAATGATATCGCTCGACGAATTGCCCGATGACGCGTTTGTCTGCGCATCGCACATGTTGGGTGCGCCCACGGTGCTCGTAGAGAAGGTGCCCAACGGCATGGAAGGTGTTGGCGCGGTTGACGCGCTGGAGAAGCGTCTGGGCCGTAAATTCGACGCGATTATGCCGCTCGAAGCGGGCGGCCTGAACTCCCTTCTGCCGTTTCAGGTGGCCGCGGCCAAGGGCGTGCCCATCGTCGACTGTGACGGTATGGGCCGCGCGTTTCCCGAGCTGCGCCATGTGACGTGGACGCTGTTTGACATTCCCGCGTGCCCGGCTGTGGTGTGCGACGAAAAGGGCGACGTGGTTACCGTCGAGGCCGTCGACAACGTATGGGCCGAACGCCTTTCGCGCAACGCCGCCATTACTACGGGCGGCAGCGTGTTCATGGCCGACTACGCCATGACGGGCGCCCAGGCCAAGAAGGCCTCTATTCCCGGCACGTCGACCTATTGCGAGCAAATCGGCCGTGCCATTCGCGAGGCCCACGAACAAAACGTCGATCCGCTGCCGGTGATTCTCGATTTGCTCGGCGCATTCGAGCTGTTCCGAGGCAAGCTTGACGATGTGGCGCGTCGTACCGAGGGCGGTTTCGTGCGTGGCTACGCGCATTTCGCGGGCATCGACGATTATGCGGGCCGCGAATGCGAGCTGCGCTTCCAAAACGAGCATCTGCTCGCCAAATCGGGCGACGAGGTGCTGTGCTCGGCCCCCGACCTCATCGCCGTGCTCGATATTGAAACCGCGCTGCCCATTACCACTGAAGGCATGAAGTATGGTGCGCGTGGCGTGGTTATTGGCATTCCCGTGCATGAGCATTGGCGCAGCGAGCGCGGCCTCGAAATCGCTGGCCCGCGCTATTTCGGCTACGACATCGATTTCGTTCCCGTTGAGGAACGCGTTGTCGAAAGCGCGAACGAGCGGTAGGTTTTTTGGATGAGCCAGCGGGGTTCTGGCGCGTTGAAGGTGCGGGGTTTGACGCTTCTCGAAGCGGCTTAGCGGCCGTTTTCGGAAATGGCAAGCTTACAGGTTCCAATGCGCTACGCAAGCTCGCATCGGCATAGATATATGAAGGGATAGACACGATGTCCAACAAAGACTGGCGCATTGGCATCGACGTCGGAGGCACCAACACTGACGCCGTTGTTCTTGACGAGAACCTGAATCTTATCTCGGCTGTGAAAAGCCCCACGACCGAAGATGTTATGAGCGGCATCGAAAACGCCATGGAGGCCGTGCTTGCCGGCGAGGGCGTTGATCGTTCCCGCATCGGCTACGCGATGCTCGGCACGACGCACTGCACGAATGCCATCGTCGAGCGCAAGCGTCTCGATCGCGTTGCCGTGATTCGCATCGGTGCGCCCGCGACGCGCGCCATCAAACCTATGATCGATTGGCCGGCAGAGCTGCGCGCGGCTATCAACGATCAGTGGTTCCTTGTGGGCGGCGGGCACGAGTTCGACGGTCGCGAAATCGCCCCCCTCGATGAGGACGAGCTGCGCCGCATTGCGAACCAGGTGAAGGGCGAATGCGACAGCGTTGCCATCACGAGCGTGTTTTCGCCGGTTGACGCGAGCCACGAGACGCGCGCCGCGGCCATCATGCGCGAGGCGCTCGGCGACGATTTCCCCATTTCCATTTCGAGCGAAATCGGCAGTGTGAGTCTGCTTGAACGCGAAAACGCCACCATTTTGAATGCGGCGCTCGTCGACGTTGCGAAAACTACATCGGAAAGCTTCATCGCGGCCCTTGCGGGTGAAGATATCACCGACGCTGAAGTGTACCTGTGCCAAAACGACGGCACGCTCATGAGCGCCGAATACGCCATGCGCTACCCGATTCTCACCATTGCGTGCGGTCCCACAAACTCCATTCGCGGCGCATCGTTTTTGACGGGCTTGAAAGACGCCGTGGTCGTCGACGTGGGCGGTACCACCACCGACCTGGGCGTTTTGACGCACGGCTTCCCGCGCGAGAGCATGCTTGCCGTAGAAATCGGCGGCGTTCGCACGAACTTCCGCATGCCTGACATTATTTCGATCGGCCTTGGCGGCGGTTCGATTGTGCGCCAGCACGAAGACGGCACCGTGACCGTCGGTCCCGATTCGGTGGGTTATCGCGTGACGAAAGAGGCGCTGTGCTTCGGCGGTCACACGCTTACCGCGACCGACATCGTGGTTGCGGCGGGCGCCGCTGAAGGCGTGGGCGACCCAGCGCTCGTGGCCGATTTGGATCCGGAGCTCGTGAAGAAGGCTCGGGCCGTCATGACCGAAATGGTCGAAAACTGCGTCGACCGCATGAAGACGAGCGCGGGCGATATTGATGTCATTCTCGTTGGTGGCGGCTCCATTCTGGTTCCTAGCGAACTCGAGGGCGTAGCTCGCGTGCTCAAGCCGAACAATTTCGGCGAAGCCAACGCTGTGGGCAGTGCGATTTCTCAGGTGTCGGGCCAAATCGAGCGCGTATTCTCGCTCGACAAGCTCGGCCGCGCCGAAACGCTTGAAGTCGCGAAGGGCCTGGCTACCGAAGAAGCTATCAAGGCCGGAGCCGATCCCGATTCGATTCAAATTGTCGAAGTGGAAGACGTGCCCTTGGCCTACCTGCCCGGCAATGCGACCCGCGTGCGCGTGAAGGCTGTGGGTGACCTGAAGATTTAATTGTTTTCGTCGTTCTGGCGAACGACGAAAGTTGTCGACGCTGCGCTGGGCTCTGGCGACGCATTTCGGGTTTGAGGTTGCGCCGTTCTACCGAACGGCGCACGAAGCCGACGCTGCGTTGGGCTCTGGCGGCGCATTTCGGGTTCAAGCTGCGGCTCGCGTACCGAAGTACGCTTCGCCCAGCTGAGCTGGGCGCGCCCGCTCGGGCGCATAGGCAGGAATTGAAAATGCC
>OLOA01000189.1_pt1 | contig 68390 bp, 63 predicted proteins | sample 1672201 | NCBI WGS metagenome assembly OLOA01 (sample SAMEA3136658, study PRJEB25190) | human gut metagenome
GCACCGTGGACGGTGCCCCATCCGCCCCTGTGGACGTCGTGGGCGATCGGGCCTCAGCCCAACGAGATCACCTGGCTGAGCACATGCTTCTCGCCGGCCTCGAGGTAGACCTCGTCGGCCAGCGCATTGGCGGTCTCGACGCAGACCATCTGCTGCCATTCGCCCGGCGCCATGCCGAAGTCCTTCTCGCTGCGCTTGCTCCACGGGTTCCACACCACGGTGCTCTCCGAGCCGCTCTTCTCGATGCGGATCGTGCGGTTGAGCACCGGGTCGACGATCGAGGCGCTGGCCACCGACTGGTAGACGCGGTCGGTCTCGCCGCTGAAGGTCACCGGCCCCTCCTGCAGCTGGCCGTCGCGTCCGCTCACCTTGTCCAGGTAGCGCGCAGCGTCCAGGCCCTTGACGCTGGCCCGGGTGACATCGCCCACATGGAAGTAGTTGTGCATCGCGTCCTCGAAATGGCATGCGGCGCTGCCGGCGCGCACCACCAGCGACATCTGGACGGCCACGCCCATGGTCACCACCAGCGTCACCTCGGCGTCCGGCGCGAACTTCGACTTCGCCAGCGTCTCGTCGTCGAGGCGCAGGCGCACCGTCACCTCGCCACCGGGCGTCGAGGAGGCGTCGACGAGCTTCCAATCGGCCAGTCGCGCCAGGCCGTGGGCCGGCTTCTGATTGTGTGAGCGGCCATCGGCGAACCACGGGAACGAGATCGGAACCCCGCCACGAATCGCCTTGTCAGAGGCCAATTGGGCCTGGGCACTCTGCCAGAACACCGGCTCGCTGGCGCCACGCGGCTGCCAGGCGGTCACCTGGGCGCCATGCAGGTGGATGCGTCCGGTGCACAGGCGCGTCGACACGTCGATGGTGGCGAACCCAGCTCCGGACTGGTCATTGGTGGGGCTCTCTTCGTTGAGACGCAGCCCCTCAGGAAGTGTGATGTCTTGCATGTCCTGAGACTAGACGATCCAGCAGCCGGCGACATCCGCCATGCCGGCTTGTCGCCCCCGGGCGTGGCATCGCGCGCCACGACGCGCGAGGATAGGACGAAAGGGAGGTGCGCCATGCTTGTCGAAGAGGATCTACTCATGGCCCTGGTCGGGGCGATCATGGAAGCGGTCGGCGAGCGCGTGGTCGGCATCTACCTGGGCGGCGGGCTGGCCGACACCGACTTCAGCCCCAGCCAGGCCACCGTCAACCTGCTCGTGGTCACCGACGTCGATCCCGACCGCGCGATGCTCGACACCGTGCGCGACATCCACGCCGGCGTGGAGGACGAGTTCAGTGGCTGGGGCGACCGCATCGACATCGAATATGTCGGGCTGCCCGGCCTGGCGGGATTCCGCACCGGCCAGCACGTCGGACTGCGTTCGGAGGCCGGCGAGACCCTGCACCTGGAACCGCTCACCGAGCTGAACGTGCTGAGTTGGGAATCGATCCGGGAACGCTCGGTCGACCTGGTGGGTGACCCCGCCGACACCGTGCTGCCCGAGTTCTCCCGCGACGAGTTCCTGCGCGCGGTGCGCCAGCATGCGGCGGGTTGGCCACAGTGGACGCGCAGCCACACCCGCATGGACCAGCAGGTGTACGCCGTGCTCACCATGTGCCGTGCCTGGTACTCGGCCCGGTTGCTGCGCCAGGCGTCCAAGCGCGAGGCCGCCCTGTTCACCGCCGCCGAGTTCCCGCGCTGGGAGCCGCTCATCACCTGGGCCGACGAGTGGTGGTACGCCGTGGAGGAACCGACCCCGCGCGGCCCGGCCGAACGCACGCTCATCGAACGCGTGCAGGACCTTGTCGACGAGCTGAGCGAGCGGGTGCTGATGGCCGGCACGCCCGCGCAGGGCGGCGGCATCGAGCCCCCTCGCCCACCCGTGGACGCCCCGGACGCCCGTGGCTGAGGCATCCCTGCGCCCGCCCCGCTCCCCGCTGCTGCCCGCGGTGCTCGTGCTGGTGGTGCTGGTGGCGATCGCCGCCGTGCTGCCCGGCATGCGCGCCCGGGTGCGCGAGGAGATCCCGCGTGACGATGTCGCCGCCAGCCAGGACTTCATCGACTGGGCCGTCGGCAACACCCTGAAGCGTTCCGGGGCGGTCGGCGTCACCGCGTTGCGCCTGACGGACTTCGCCCTGGAGGTCACCGTGCGCACTGGCGACGGTGCCGAGCAGCGCTGGCGGGCGCTGCCGCAGAGACCCGTCGAGTTGGTTGCCAACCAGCCACTGACGCCCACCAATGGCGTGGTCTCCGGCGACGGCTTTACCCCGAGCGCGCTCATGGCGGCCTGGACCGACCTGCGTGGCCAGGACGACCAGTGCGAGGCCTCCGACGCCCAGGTCGACGCCACGGTCAGCTGGGGTGGCGCCATCCGGTACACATCACGGTGCAACTCACCCGAGGCGCAGGCCAGCACCAACCTGATCAAGGGCTTCAGCTCGCCGAACCGCATCGGCGTGGCCAATGTCTACGAGCTCGATTCGTTCGCCGCCGGCACCTCCCTGGAGATCGTGCTGCGGCAGTTGCGCCAGCTCGCTCCCGGCGGGCAGGTGGGCCAGCTCACCGTGCTGGCCGACGCCGGGACCGCCACGGCGGGGCTGGGCATCACCGGTGGCAGCTGCGGCGTCGAGGCGCTCTGGCGCCAGGCCGAGCCCGATGGCGCCAGCACGTGGCTGCGCCAGTCGCGGCTGTGCAGCGCCGTCGACGGCACCATGCTGCCCACCACCACACTCGATGCGCCGGCCGATGCCGCGCAGCTGGAGGCCCACCGCTTCGACATCAACGCGGTGGATGTCGCCTCCCTCGTCGGGCACCTGCAGACCACCGGCCTGCCCGCGCAACAGGGCTCGGCCAGCGTCGTGCAGGTCGCATGGTCCGACAGATTCAACGAGGTGGTGGCCAGGGTGTCCAGCGGAACGGGCTCGGACGCCCGCACCGGCTGGTATTCGTTGACCGGTGAGCAGCTGGCGATGGACGCCGGCTGATTACTGGATCTCGTCAGTGTACGCCGTGTACCAGGTGACCGGGTCACCGGACGCGCGGAACAGCACCTGGTGGAAGCCGTTGTCGAGGGTGCCGCGCTGACCGCCCAGCACGATGAAGCTCACCTGGCCGAGGTCCAGCTCGGGGGCGTCCGCAGCCGGTGCCAGCTTGAGCGGCTTCTTCAACTGCGCGCCCGGCTGCATGGCGTCGGAGGAAGCAGCCAGGGCCGGCATCGTGCTGGCCCGCACCGGCGTCTCGCGCACCGGGAAGCCACCCTCGATCGCGATGGTGTTCGCCACCGGATGCGCCGGCTGGTCGGAGCAGGCCTCCCCGGCACGGATCAGCCGGTCGACGGTGATCTTCGCGTCCGAGATCGTCAACGTCTTGGTCACATTGCCGCACTGCTTGTCGTCGGTCACCGGCTGGTGCAGCTGCACTGCCGTGTGCTGCGCGTCGTCCCACAGCCACACATAGGCGTAGTGCCAGTAGCTCGACCCGTTGCCCACGGTGATCCATGCCACGGCGTCGGCGAATCCGTCGCCATTCAGGTCGCCGAACTGCGTGGCATTGCCGGCATTGGCCTCATCGACCTTGGCCCATGACTTGTCGCTGGCCTCGGGGCTGGCCGACGCGCCATTGCGCACGGTGGCATTGCCGTTCGCGTCGTACCAGTCGGCGTGGACGAAATCGAAGCCACGGATCGCCTGTGCCCCGGTGGCCGATGACGAGGCGCTGGAGGCGGGCGAGGTGGGTCCGTCACCCGTCTCGGTATGACGCGCCGAGGGCGGCTGCGCGCACGCGGCCAGAGCCAGCACGGACAGGGCGGCGATCACGGGGCGGGCACGCAGGCGAAACGTCATGGCCATGAGCCTAGGGCCCGGCGCGTCCCCGGCCGGTGATACCCGCCGGGAGCGCCCGGACCCGCCGCTGCTGCGCCCTGCGCGGATGCTGGTTGTTCACCCTCGCCGCGTGCACGGTGATGTGGAATGCTTGAAGGAGGACTGGAATGCTTGGGGGAGGACAGGGGGCACCATGGGCGAGGGCCTGCGCATCGGCTTCGTGTCGCTCCATACGTCCCCCATTGCCTCTCCGGGATCGGCGGACGCCGGTGGCATGAACGTCGTGGAGCTCAATGCCGCCCTGGCGCTGGCCGCCGCCGGCCACCAGGTCGACCTGATCACCCGCCGCGACCATCCCGGCGAACCGGCCGTCGAGCAGCTGGCCGAGGGCGTGCGACTGCTCAACCTGGACGCCGGTCCGCCGCACCCGATGGCCAAGAGCGCGTCGGAGGAGCTCATCGAGCCGTTCCGTGCCGCCATGGCCCGCCTGCCCGGAAACTATGACGTGATCCATTCCCACCACTGGTTCAGCGGGGTGGCCGCACTGCCACTCGCCCGCCAGTGGCGACTGCCCCATGTGCAGAGCTTCCATTCGGTGGCCGCGCCCAGCGGATCCACCAGCCTGGCCGACGGCGAGCCCACCGAGTCACCCGGCCGCGTCGCCGGCGAGGCCCTCTCAGCGCGCGAGTCCGACCTGGTGATCGCCGTGAGCCACGCCGAGCGTCGGGCCGTCGAGCTGCGATACCACCGCTTCGACGGCATCGACGTGGTGCATCCCGGCGTCGATACCGAGCAGTTCCATCCACTGCGCGCCGGCCAACGCCACTGGGCCTGGGACGACACCGGCGGATGCTATTTCCTGTTCGCCGCCCGCCTGCAACCGCTCAAGGGCCCCGACCTCGCCATCCGGATGATGGCCGAGATCCCCGAATACGATCGTCCGCAATTGATCGTGGCCGGCGAGGCATCGGCCGACTTCGCCGACTACGAAGCGTCGTTGCATGCGCTGGTGGGCGAGCTGGGCCTCACCGACAAGGTGACATTCCTGGGCTCGCAGAGCCGCGACGAGCTGGCCAGCATGTTGCGCGGCGCCTGCGCGCTGATCAACCCGAGCTACTCGGAGACCTTCGGCATCATCTGCTTGGAGGCCGAGGCCAGCGGCGTGCCGCCGATCGCCGCCCGCACCGGCGGCATCCCCGAGGCCGTGCTCGACGGGAAGACCGGCATCCTGCTTGACGACCGCGACCCCGCGAGCTGGGCAGCGGCCGCCCAATCGGTGCGCAACGACGGCGTCCTGCGCCAGCGCCTCACCAGCGCTGCCCGCGAGTTCGCCTGCCAACACACCTGGACTGTGATGGCACAGGGCCTGGAAGACAGCTATCGACGAGTCATCGCCGCATTCAATGAGGGGAACAGGGCATGAGCACTGCTGCAGAGATCATCGACCAGATCATGAACCAGCCGGCCGGGCTGTCGCTCCTGGTGGTGCATGCCCATCCGGACGACGAGACCCTGGAGACGGGTCCGCTGATCGCCGGGCTCACCGACTCGGGCGCCCGGGTTGACCTGCTCACCTGCACCCGCGGCGAGCGTGGCGAGGTGGTGCCCGGGGTGCTGCCCGCCGGCATCACCCAGGACCAGCTGGTGGTGCAGCGTGAACGCGAGCTCGAGGCCGCCTGCGACCTGCTCGGGGTGCGCAAGCAGTACTTCCTGGGCGAGGCGCCGTTCCGGGCGCCGGCCCAGCAGGGACGCCACTACCTCGATTCCGGCATGGTGTGGGTCACGCCCACCCAGGCCGGCCCCGCGCCCGACGCGAGCCCGATCTCGCTGACGAAGTCGCCGAAGAAGGAGGAGATCGAGGACCTCATCACCGGCCTGCGCCAGCGCGAATGGTCGGCCGTGGTGAGCTACGACGACGCCGGCAGCTACGGCCACCCCGATCACCTGCGCACCCACCAGGTGGTCAGCGCGGCAGCCAAGAACGTCGGTATCCCGTGCATCCAGATCCTCTCCGACCCCACCGCCGACGTGCCCGGGGCGGCATGGTTCGCCCCCGATGACGTGCGGTCGCGCGACGTGGTGGTCGAGGCCCTGCGCGCCTACCGCACCCAGCTGCAGGTGCTCGGCACCACCGCCGACGGCACCGAGAGCGCCGATGAGAAGAACGACCTGCACATCCGCCACGTGGGCGGCCAGCGCCAGGAGATCCCCACCCGGGTGGGCCTCATCGCAAGCTGAACGCTTCCGGTCGGGCGACGACAATTCCGGTCGGGCAACGCCGGGACGCGTGATTATCGCGTCGTTGGGCTGATTGACGCCGATTGCTGGCGGGTGGCCGCCCGTGCTGCTGCGTGACGAAGGTCGATAACGTTGTATTCGGATGGAGCGTCCATCCGTCTGGAGTTGTCATGACTGATCAATCACACCTGTCCGGTTGGGACGTCTTCCGTCTCAATGCACCCGACCTCACCCGGCGGGCCATCACCACGGTGCGCGCCAGCTTCGCGCTGCTGGGCGTGCTGGCCCTGGGCCTGGGCATCGCCCTGCTCGCATGGCCCGGCAAGACGATCACCGCGCTCGCGGTGATCCTGGGCGCCTACCTGCTGGTCGAGGGCGTGATCCGCATCGTGATGGCGCTGGTGACCCCGCTGATCCACGCCGGGTCGCGCCTGCTGTCGATCCTGTTCGGGGTGCTGTTCATCCTCGGCGGCGTCGTGATGATGCGCAATCCCGGGTTGTCCGGCGAGACGCTGCTGGTGGTGGTGGCGATCATCATTGGTGTCGCCTGGATCATGGAGGGCGTGCTCGCGCTGCTGGAATCGGGCAGTGCCCAGTCACGGGGCTGGGCCATCGCCTTCGGCATCATCTCGCTGCTGGCCGGCATCATCGTGCTGGTGACGCCCGCCTGGTCGGCCGTGATGCTCATGGTGTTCACCGGCGCCTCGATGGTGGTGATGGGCATCGTCGCGCTGGTGCGTGCCTTCACCTTCGGTCGGGAGGTGCTGCGCGCCCAGCACTGAGGCGGCGCGACGTCGTCACATGCAGATGGGGGCGGGTCGGGCACCGATATCGGTACCCAGCCCGCCCCCATCCCGCGCCAGATTGCGGAATGTCGTCGCGACAGGCGCCCGGTGGACCTCAGAACAGGCCCTCCTGGCCCTTCGGGGGTGCATAGACCGGATCGATGCCCTCGAACATCTTGCTCACCGACTTGCCGTTGTGGATGCGATCGATGGCCTCGGCGAACAGCGGGGCCACTGACAGCACGTGCAATTCGGGCCAGTGCTCGGCCGGCTCCGGCACGGTATCGGTGGACACGATCTCGGTGATGAACTTCTCGCCCGACAGCTTCTCCAGCGCATTGCCGGCGAACAGTCCGTGCGTGCAGGTGACCGATGCGTCCACCGCACCCTGGTCCTTCAACTTGCGCACCAGCTCAAGGATCGACCCGCCGGTGGCGATCTCGTCGTCCATTACGATGCAGTGCTTGCCCACCACATCGCCCACGATGGTGTCGATCACCACCCTGTTGTCGCCCAGGCGTCGCTTGCTGCCGGCGGCCACCGGCACGCCCAGCAGGCGGGCGAAGGTGGACGCGCTCTTCGCGTTGCCGAAGTCGGGGCTGACCACCACGGAGTTCTCGCAGTGCTCCTGGAAGTAGCGGGCCAGCACGCCCATGGCGGTGAGCTGGTCGACGGGCACCGAGAAGAAGCTCTGCACCTGCGGCGCATGCAACTGCATGGTGAGCACGCGGTCGACGCCGGCGGTGCTCAGCATGTCGGCCACCAGGCGGCCGCCGACGCTGATGCGCGAGGCGTCCTTCTTGTCGGAGCGCGCATACGAATAGTGCGGTATCACCGCGGTGATCTGGTCGGCCGAGGCACCCCGGGCGGCCTGGACCATGAGCAGCAGCTCCATGAGGTGGTCCTGGGTGGGCGGCACCAGCGGCTGCACGATGTACACATCGCGCTGGCGCACATTGGTCAGCAGCTGCGCCTGGAGGCAGTCGTTGCTGAACCGGGAGATGTTCACAGGAGACAGTCGCACCCCCAGGTGCTGGCAGACCTGTTCGGCAAATGGCTCATGGGCTGAGCCGGAGAACACGATGATGTCCTTCACTGCCATCCTTTCGGCAAGGCCGGATACTCAGCAGACTAGCGGGTCGGCCAACCCCACGAGCCCGATCCCGTCCAGGGGCCGGCTCACGCCAGCTGGTCGAGCCAGGCGTCCACCAGTCCGGGTGCCACGCGGGCCGTGGCGACGCCGTCGGTGCGCGCCCGGTCACGCAGCGCATGCGGGGCGATGCCCGCCGCGTTGAGCTCGTCGTCGTAGGCGATCAGCCAGCGCTCGATCTGTGCCGGATCGGCCTCGGGATGGAACTGCAGGCCCAGCAGGTTGGGTCCCAGCCGGAATGCCTGGTGGTCGCACGTGGGGGTGGACGCCAACAGCTCGGCGCCGTCCGGCAGGCCGAAGCGATCGCCGTGCCAGTGCAGCACCGGGGCGCTGCCGAGCACCGACAGCGGCGAATCGGCACCCTCGCGGGTCAGCGTGAGCGGTGCATAGCCGATCTCCTTGACCCCCATGGGCTCGACGCTGGCGCCCAGCGCCGCGGCCATCAACTGCGCACCCAGGCAGATGCCGAGCGTCGGGCGTCGGGCCTGCACCCGCCTGGTGAGGGCCTCCAGCTCGGTGGCCATCCACGGGAACTCGGCGTCGGGACGGGCCCCCAGCGGCCCACCCAGCACGACGGCCAGGTCGGCGTCGACCAGGGGCTCGGGGGCGTCGACGCCAGCCTGCAACACCTGCAGCCCATAGCCGCGTGCGCGCAGGCGTGGCGCGAACAGCCCGAGGTCCTCGAAGGCGACATGCTGCAGTACGACGGCGGTTGGCATGGCCTCATGCAATCACGGGGATCGCCTAGCCGGTGGCCGGTTCGGTGCGTGACCCCCGTGCGGCGGACGCCGGCATGCGGCGCAGTGAACCCGAGGCGGCCCACAGTCCCAGCGACGCGGCCATGGCCACCATGGCCAGCAGGCTGATGCCCCAGAAGCCCGGCAGGGCCGCGAGCAGGGGCCCGCCGATGATCCCCGCGATGGTGGAGCCCAGGTACATGAACATATTGGCCAACGCCGACACCGTGCCGCGCGCCGTGGTGGTCAACGACTGCAACAGGCCCATGAACACCGGGAAGATCGTGCCGCCCAGGAAGAAGGTGCCCGACAGGATCGCGGCGGCGGCCACGATGCCCGCGCTGAAGGGCAGCGCGAGGTAACCCACCAGATAGCAGGCCATGGCCACCGCCAGGGTGCGTCCCTGCCCGACGCGACGCACGATGCGCGGCCCCACGACGGCACCCAGGGTGTTGCCGGCGCCCAATACGATCATGGCCACGCCGATCCCCGACACGCTCAGCCCGAAGCCACGGGCGAACCAGGTGGCCGCGAAGGACAACACCGCAAAGTTGCCCAACTGGAACACCAGGTAGGCGGCAAACCGGGTGGGCGCATGGGGCGTGCGCAACAGGCCCGCGTACTGGGCGATGATGCCGCCGGAGTGACCGGTCGGGGGCACCGAGGGGAACCAGATCCCCAGCGCGATCGCCACCAGGGCCGCCACCGCCCCCACCACGAAGAAGGGCGTCGAGGTGGACACGGCCGCCAGGAAGCTGCCGACCGGCACGCCGGCCAGTTGGGCGATCGTCAGGCCGGCGGTGGGGGCGGCCATCGTCGCGACGACCCTGCTGGGGGCCACGAGCTGGGGGATCCCCGCCCAGATCTGCGGGCTGCCCACCGCCGCGGCCACCCCGGTGGCGAAGCGCAGCGCGAGCATGGCCGGGAACGACCAGGCCAGCCCGCAGGCGAAGGTGGCCACGCAGAAGGCGATGGTGCCCGCGAACAACACATTGCGCCGGTTGAAGCGATCGGAGATCGGCCCGGAGAACACCGCGGTGAGGCAATAGCCGATGGCATAGGCCGAGACCATCCATCCGGCGATGCGCGGTGAGTTCCCGAAGCGGCGCGTCAGATCGGGCAGCAGCGGTGCCACCAGGAAGGTGTCGGTGGCCACCAGGAACATCACCGCAAAGGACAGGACTGGAATGCGTTTCACAGCGGTAACGCAAACGTTGACATCAGTGTGAAGGTCAAGTCGGCGTCCGGAGCCCATCCACGGATTCGGGACGGGGCATCGATGGGGGAGTGGCATGCGCATCGGGGAATTCGCCGAGGTGGCGGGGTTGAGCACCCGCCAGGTGCGTTACTACACCGACATGGGGCTGCTCGCGGCCCGGCGGCTGTCCAATGGCTACCGCGACTACGACGCGGGTGACGTGGCGCGCGCCCGACGCGTCCATGCCCTGTTCGCGATCGGGCTCACCAGTGAGCAGCTCAAGCGGCTGTCGCCCTGCCTTGCCGACGAGGCGACGACCTTCTGCGACGCCACCCGGCAGGCACTGGTGCGCCAGCTCTCGCAGATCGACGAGCGCATAGGGCACCTGCAGGAGGCACGCGAGGCCGTGGCGCGCCAGCTTGAGACGGCCGATTTGTGAGCCCGCGTCGAACTAGCGTCGGGGAGGTCGGGTACCGGGGGTCCCTGGGCTGGGATGTGCGACGAGTGGGTGGAGGAATGCCATGGCTGATGAGCCGCAACATCTGAAGATCGACCTGCACCCGGTGTTGGTGCAGGCGGACGGTGAGGTTGCCGTGCGTGAGGGCGACGAGGTGACGCCGGTGGCGGCGGACTTCGCCGAGCTGGCCCGCGAGTCCGACCCGGTGGGTCGCGCGCAGGGACTGTTGATGCTGCCGATCGTGGTGGGCCTGCAGAAGGGCACGAAGCCGGTGAAGTCGATGCTGGTGGAGGTCACCCGCGACGGGGTGCTCAACGAGCCCGAGGACCGCAATGCCTACGCCACCGCCATCCGGCAGGGCTCGGCCTATGAGGGCAGCTATCGCCACGATGTGACGCTCACCCGGGTGGGTGTCGTGGTGGGCGAGATGAACCAGAAGCTGCCCGACACCCTGTGGGTGCCGTTGTTCGTGCTGAAGGAGTCGGACGGTCGGCTGGTGCCACTGGACGCGAAGTACTTCAATGCCGTGCAGCGCCGCAACCATGGTGGGCAGGAGCCCGGGACGCAGGGTGCCCCGCAGGCGAGCGCCGACGAGGAATCCGGCCCCGACAAGGGGTGATGGCGTCCAGCGCTGCTGGCTGCGGCGGACCTGCCCGCAACGTTGGCCCCGGCCCGGGCGACGGGCTTCGTCAGAACAGGTGCTTGTTCATCCGGTAGTTCTTCACCTGCACGCCGTGGATGATCGGGTGCTGCTCGGCCACCTCCACGAAGCCGTGGTGGGCGAAGAAGGGACGCGCCGTGATGCTCACATTCGAGTACAACAGGGGTGCCTTGGCGATGCGCGCCCGGTTCTCGGCCTCCCGCAGGAGCGCCGAGCCGATGCCACGACGCACGAACTTGGGCGAGACGAACAACATGTCGATGTAGCCGGTCTCGCGGATGTCGGTGAAGCCCATCACCACGCCGGCCACCACGGCCACCAGGGTGCCCGATTCCTGCCGGTCGCGGTTCCACTCGTCAAGCGGGCGGTCCTGGGGCGAGGCCCAGGCGTCGATCTGCTGCTTCGTGTAGTCCTCGGCAGCGGTGAGCGTGACCGATTGCAGGAAGATCGACCGCGTGATGCCGGCGTCGGAGTCCATGTAGGGGCGAACCCGCACGTGTCCGGGAGCAGATGCCATTCGGCCATTATTGCCCGCGCGTCCGAACGTGCGGCTGAAGAATGAGGGGAGCCACATAACCTGCCCGACCCTACCGACTGGGGCGGCTCGGATCGAATGCGTGCTGGGGCGCGGGGCGCGGGTAGGGCGGCGTCCGGCATGGGAATCCGTTGTGATGGTTCAGCCGAGGGTTTACTATTGCGTCCGTGATGATTCATGAGACGCGCGAACAGGCTCTGGCGCGGGTGGGCCATGCCCTGGCCGATCCCACGCGGTGCCGCCTGCTGTTGGCTATCGTCGACGGCGTGGTCTATCCGGCGCAGATGGCCGAGCACCTGGAGCTGTCGCGTGCCAATGTGTCGAACCACCTGGCTTGCCTGCGCGATTGCGGCCTGGTGAGTGCCACCTATGAGGGGCGCCGGGTGCGCTATGCCATTGCCGACGCGCACCTGTCGGCGGCCCTGGTGCAGCTCGCGCAGGTGGCGCTCGATGTGACACCCACCGATTCCTGCCTCAATGAGGCCGACCAGCCGATCGAATTGGAGGCCCGGGCATGAGCTCCGCAACGCAGTGCTGCGACCACGACGCGCCCGCCGGCGCGGACCACCACGACGAGCTCGCCTGGTGGCGCGACCGTGAGGTGATCTTCCCGATCGGCTCCGGCGTGCTGCTGGCCGCGGGCTTCGTCAGCGCGTTGGCCCAGGCCAATACGGCCTCGCTGGTGCTCTACTGGGCCGGCCTGCTGCTCGGCGCGTCGACCTTCGTGCCCGGTGCCCTGCGGGCCCTGCTGAAGGGACGCCTGGGCATCAGCCTGTTGATGATGATCAGCGCCATCGGTGCGGTCATCCTGGGTGCGGTGGCCGAGGCCGCCGCCCTGGCCTTCCTGTATTCCATTTCCGAGGCGCTTGAGGACAAGGCCATGGACCGGGCCCGCAGCGGCCTGCGCGCCCTGCTCGAGCTCACCCCGAAGACGGCCACCGTGCTGGTGGACGGCAAGCCGACCGACGTCGAGGCGTCGCAGCTGCAGGTCGGTGACCTCCTGCTGGTGCGCCCCGGCGAGCGCGTCGCCACCGACGGCGTCGTGCGGGACGGCGCCAGCTCGCTGGACACCTCGGCCATCACCGGGGAGTCGATTCCGGTGCAGGTGGGCTCGCGCGACGCGGTCTCCGCCGGGTGCATCAACATCTCGGGTCCGTTGCAGGTGAGCGCCACCGCGCCCGGAAGCGACAATTCGCTCACCACGATCGTCACCCTGGTCGAGCAGGCGCAGGCGAAGAAGGGCCGTCGCGCCCGCCTCGCCGACCGCATCGCCGCACCCCTGGTGCCCGGCGTGCTCATCCTGGCCGTGGCGGTGGGCGTGCTCGGCTCGTTGCTGGGCAGTCCTGAGGTGTGGATCGGCCGCGCCCTGGTGGTGCTCGTGGCCGCCTCGCCGTGTGCCCTGGCCATCGCCGTGCCCGTGACGGTGGTCTCCGCCATCGGCGCCGCCAGCAGGTTCGGCCTGGTGATCAAGAGTGGCGCCGCCTTCGAGGAGTTCGGGGCCGTGCGCCATGTCGCCTTCGACAAGACCGGCACCCTCACCCAGGGCAGCCCCTGCGTGGGGCGCGTGCTCACAGCGTCCACAGTGGACGGTGGGTCCATCGAGGACAGCGTGCGCACGAGTGACACAGCGTCCACAACAGGCACGGCGTCCACAACAGGCACAGCGTCCACCGCGGACGCCCGTCCCGCCGGCGTCAGCGAGCAGCAGGTGGTCGACGCCGCCGCAGCGTTGGAACGCGGCAGCAACCACCCGCTGGCCACCGCCATCGTCGCCGCCGCGACGAATGCGCCCGGCGCCACCGACGTGACCGAGCTCCCCGGTCGGGGCATCCGGGGCCGCGTGCAGGGCCACGAGATCACCGTCGGCAGTCCCCGCTGGCTGGCGCCCGGCGCGCTGGCCGCCGGCGTCGAGCAGCTTGAGACCGACGGCATGACGGTGGTGCTCGTGCACCGCGACGGACAGCCGCTCGGGGCCATCGGCATCCGCGACGAGCTGCGCCCGGAGGCCGCCGAGACCATCCGCGCACTGGGCGAGCAGCGCATCGGCGTCACCATGCTCACCGGCGACAACGAACGCACCGCGGCGGCACTGGCGCGTCAGGCCGGCATCGACGATGTGCGCGCCGGGCTGCGTCCCGAACAGAAGGCGAGCGCGGTCAACGAGCTGTCCCGCCGCACGCCCACCGCCATGATCGGCGACGGCATCAACGACGCGCCGGCCCTGTCGGCGGCCAGCCTCGGCATCGCGATGGGTGCACGCGGCGGACAAGGAAGCGCCGGCGGATCCGACGTCGCCATCGAATCGGCCGACGTCGCCTTCACCGGCAGTGACCTGCGGCTGCTGCCCGGGGCCTTCGCCTTCACCCGGCGCGGGCGGCGCATCATGAACCAGAACATCGCCCTGTCCCTGCTGATCATTGCCACCCTGTTGCCGCTGGCCATCACCGGGGTGCTCGGCCTGGCCACCGTGGTGCTGATCCATGAGGGCGCCGAGGTGATCGTGATCGCCAACGGCATCCGGGCGGCGCGCGTGGCACGGGCCCGCGGCGGGGCCCCGGCAGCCCAGGGCCCCGTGCCCCCTAGTGTGGAGGGGCCCGCGGCGCCACGGATGGTGGCGCATTCTGCCTGATGAGTCACGCCACAGGTGGCGCGCATACGGCCTGACGAATGGAGATCCACGATGAGCGTAAGCACCCCCGGCACCGGCCTGGAGGTCTTCTCGGTGGTGGTCGACACTGACGGAAGCATCGCTCAGATGGAGGACGACGACCAGTACCACACGATCGCCCCCGATTTCGCGGTGCTGTTCGACGACCTCGACCAGCAGTTCACCCAGCGCGGCGTCACCAAGATCCCCGTGGTCACCGGTTTCGGCGACGGCATGGCCGCACCGCGACCGCGTCCCATCATGGTGGCCACCACCGGCGCGCTGGTGTCGCCCGATGACCCCGATGCGTTCATGGATGCCTTCGGGGCCAACGAGGCATACGACGGCGAATACCACGACGTCACGCTGGCGCAGGTGGGCACGCTGGTCAATGACCTGAACCTCGCGGAGGCCTCCCACGCCCCCGACCAGAGGGTGCACTGGGTGCCCGGATTCATCCTCATCACCCCTGACCGCAAGCTGGTTGACCTCGCCTACGCACTGCACAAGGGCTGGATCAAATAGGCGTCGGCGCAGGCTGTGCACCGGGGGGATGCTGGCGCTGTGGGAGCGTCCAATTAATGTGGACCCATGCGCGGGCTGGAGCCAACGGTCCCGATGGGCAATCGAATGGAGAAGCACGGTGAGTCGCAGCACAGGGCCGAAGGGCCCCCAGCGTGGCAAGGCGCCCCGGCAGGTCCAGGGTTACCGGGTGTCGGTCAACCCCGACGGAACCCTGTTGACGAACCGTCCCGACGGCGAGCTCGAAGAGGTGGCCAAGGACTTTCGTGAGCTGACGGCACGACTCAGCCTGCGCGGTGAGCAGCAGGGCCTGCTCATCCTGCCGGTGGTCACCGAGTTCTCGAAGCTGATGCAGCGTCCCTCGCTGTGGCCCGTGGTGCTGGGTGCCGGCGGCCGCCTGCGACGCCCCACCGGGCGCCAGAGCTTCATCAATGCGATCCAGACCGGCTCGCCCTATGAGGGCGAGTTCGTCGACACGACGCTGGTGGAGGTGGGCAAGGACGTCACCGAGATGAGCGCCTCGAATCCCATGCTGCAGTGGGTGCCGGTGTTCCTGATCCTCACCCCCGACGGCCAGCTGGCCGATCTCGGCGAGACGATCATGGAGGGGCGTCGCATGTTGTACCCGCAGGAGGCGGCCAACACCGCCCCCGACGCGCCCGACGAGCCCGGTGCGCCTGACGCATCGCGCGAGCCCGGCGCAGCCGAGGAGCCCTCTGCGGGCTGACGCAGGGCGGCCTTGGTCGCGGTGCCATGATGGCCACAAGCGAGAGGAAGCACTGATGTCTGACGAACTGATGGGCGGCGACCTGCTGGCCGACGATCTGGGGGCCCCGGTGCGGATTTCCCGCCCCGTGGAGCGCGTCGTGAGCCTGGTGCCCTCGCTCACCGAGGCGCTTGCCGAGAGCGCCCGCGAACTCATCTATGGGGCCACCGACTTCTGCGTGCGTCCGGAGAACCTCGACGAGGTGGCCGGCCATCCGGTCACGCGCGTGCGCGGCCCCAAGAATCCCGATCGCACGGTGATCGAGCAGCTGCACCCCGACCTCGTGGTGGCCAACCAGGAGGAGAACCGGGCGTTCGACGTGGAGCACTTGAGGGTCGATGGCGTGCCCGTCTGGGTTACCAGCATCGACACCGTGGACAGCGCGATCACCAGCCTGACAAGGCTCTTCACCGAAGCGTTGGGCAGGGAACGGCCCGATTGGCTGACCCGTGCCGAGCAGAACTGGGCCGAGCCCGATCCCACCGTCACCGCCAGCGCGGTGGTCTGCATCTGGCGTGACCCGTGGATGGTCGTGGGCCCCAACACCTATGTGGCCGATGTGCTGCATCGCAGCGGCGTCGACCTGGCCCCGCTGCCGGTGGACGACTGGAAGAACGCCCGCTATCCCAAGGTGGACCTGTACGCCCTGCAGGCCAGCGGCGCCGACCGCGTGCTGCTCATGGACCAGCCCTATGCGTTCAGCCCCACCGACGGGCCCGAGGCGTTCGAGGGCATGGACGTGCGCATCATGCCCGAGCGTCCGATGGCCTGGTACGGCCCGGGCATGACCGACGCGCGCGCCGAGGTGCGCAAGCTGATCTTCTGAGGCCTGCGACGCCGGACTGGTGTCGCGCGACCGATGTCGTGGGGCCGATGTCTGGGGCCGATCTGGTGCGGCTCAGCCGGCGAGCGGGTGGTGGCGTCCGGAGAAGCCGGCGCGCACCCACCAGTCGTGACCGAAGGATCCGGCATATCCGATGGCGGCGGCGGTCACGGACCACATCAGGTATTCGATGTCGGAGCGACGATCGCCGATCATCACGTCGATGGCCACGGCCAGGCCCAGCATCAGGACGGTGATCGTTACCCACTTGTAGACGAGCCTGCGTCGACTGTGCATCATGATTCCTCCTTCGGAACCGATGCGGCCGCGGCCTTGCGGGCCGGGTGACAACCGCTGTGTTGTCAGTTCAATTCTCCCACCTGCGCGTCGCCAGTCAATGGTTCTTGAGGGTGGAAATGCACGCATGCACGCTGCCGGGCCGGTGTCAGCGCCCGTCGGGGAGTTGGTCGTTGCCGGGTCGGCAGACCGCCGCGTCGAGCATCGCCTTGCCGTGGGACACATAGGCCTCCTCATCGAACTGGTCGATGAGCACGCGCTGGGCGGCGTAGCCGAGCACCAGTCCCACCAGCATCTGGCCCAGGCCGGCGACCCGGTCGTCGGTGAGGCCGTTGCGGGTGGCCCACACGGCCAGGGTCTCGTCGAGGGCATCGCGCAGTTGGCTGAACTCGGCACGCAGCTGGCGGCCGAGCTCATCGTCGCTCAGGGAGCCCGAGCCCAGTTGCACCAGCAGGTCGCTCAGCTCGGGAGCCACGCGCAGGGCGTCCAGGGCGTAGCCGAACAGGTCGGCGGGTGGTGCGGGACGGTTGAGGTAGGCCTCGATGGCGGTGAGTGGCCAGCGCATCGTCTGGTGCGCCACCTCCACCACGATCGCCTGCTTGTTGGGGAAGTGGTGGTAGATCGAGCCCGCCGAGGTTCCCGACGCGGTGATGATGTCGGCGATGGAGGTGCCCGCCACCCCACGGGTGCGGATCAGGTCGGCAGTGGCATCGATGATCGCCTGGTGGCTGCGGACGCTGCGGGATTGCTCGGGCACGGCCACAGTCTACGGCCGACCTGGGCAACCCGCAGGGTCACACTTCCTATTTTTCGGCCCCGGCGAGCATTCCCTTCATGAAATAGCGCTGCAGGAACAGATAGGCGATGATTACTGGAACCACGCCGAGAAGCGACGCTGCCACGGCGGCGTTGACGTCGGAACCCTGGCCACCGAAGAATGCCGCAATGGATGGTGCCAGTGTGCGCATATCCGATCCGGTCATGATATATGAACTGAGTGCGAATTCGTTCCACACGTTGACCGATGTCAGGATCACGACAGTTGCCGTGACCGGGGCGAGCAGGGGAAGGATCACACGGAAGAAGACCTGAAGGCGGTTCGCCCCATCAACCCAGGCCGCCTCTTCCATGCCGAGAGGAATTGAGCGTATGAACTGCGAATACAGGAAGATGGCTTGGGGTAGGGCCAGGCACAACAATGGCAATATGATTCCGGGATAGGTGTTGAGCAGGTGCATGTCGTTCAGCATCGAATACAACGGAACCAAGATACTCAGCGGGGGAACCATCATTACTCCGAGCGTGAAGAGAGTAATCCCCTGGTTGAAGACGGTGCGTCGCCGGGCGAGAGGATAGGCGGCCATCGCCCCCAGGAGGCACGTCAGTATTGTGACGACGATGGTGACGATGCCGCTGTTAAGCATTGCCCGCAGGATGTTTCCGTCCTGGACGGCCGCGACGAAGTTGTCGGTTGTCGCCCCATGGAGGGGCAGCTCCCACACCGATGAGAGGTCTGAGCGATCCTTGAAGGCCGTGGTGACTGCGAAGTAGAACGGAAGTATCTGGATGATGCAGAAGACGATCAACACAAGGGAGATCAGCACCTTTGCTTTGCGGCTCATACTATGCCTCCATCTTGGCGCGCCGGCGATCGAAGAGAGCGTTGAGGATTATCGTGAAGAGGGCAATCAGCAGAAAGAGGAAGAGGCCCTGGGCTGCTGCGTAGCCAGCCGCTTGATTTCCAAAGTACGTCTTTCCGATGAGGGTTGACACTGAGTTGGTCGAGTCGCCCGGGCCACCGCCGGTGAGAACCGCGATGATGTCATAGAGCTTCAGTCCGCCGATGAGGTTGATCACGCAGCTCGAAGCGAATGAAGGCAGGAGCAATGGAATGCTCACGTGCCAGAACTGCTTGAAGCCCACCACTCCATCAACTGCGGCAGCTTCCTTCACATCATGGGGGATTGACTGGAGTCCAGAGAGGTAGATGATCATCGAAATACCCATGAACTGCAATGAATTGATGATCACGATGACAGCGACCGCGAAGCCGGAGTCGCTCAGCCATGCCAGGGGGCTGGCGCCGAACAGGGCAATGGCGTCATTGGCCGCCCCCTGGTGGTAACGGAATACGAGGTAGTACATCGTTCCCATGACCACCGGCGACACGAGGACGGGGAGGTAGATGATCGCCCTGGCGACGTTGCGTCCCCTCAGATTGGTGTCGACGAGCACCGCCAGCAGGAGGCCAAGGATCTGCTGAATGAGAGTACAGACAAATCCGTAGATGAATGTATTTCGCAGAGCGACCAGGAAGGTTCCGTCACTGAAGAGATGGGTGAAGTTGGCGAATCCGACGCTGGAGCGCGTCGCTGAGTAGCCATCCCAGTTCGTCGTGGCGAGGCTGACGCCATTGATGACCGGGTACACGATAAAGATGGCGAACAGGGCGAGTGCCGGGAGGTACATCAGGTTGATTGAGATGCCGCGGCGGCCCAGATGCAGACCTTGTCTCACAGCCGGGGATTCAATGCGTTTCTTCATCATGTCTCATTCTTGTCGGGGGCGTGCGTGCCCCCGTCCCGCCGATAAACCTGCAGAGTCTCAGCCCTTTTGCCCGTACAGGGTCTTGAATTGGTCGGCCATCTGACCGGCGGCCTGCTCTGGAGTCGCCTGCTTGGTGATCACGGAGTCGGCGGAACTCACCATCGTCTGCCACATCCCGTTGGGGAGGTAGACACGATCGAAGAACGGCTTTGTGGGAAGCTCCCCGGGCTTGACGTACTTGTCGTATGACGGCTGGAGGGATCCGAGGTCAGCATGCACATTGGTGAGTCCCGGATAGGTGCCAATCGACTGGACAAGAGGAGTGGCATTGTCGGGGTTTGCAAGGAAGGAGAGGAACTCCAGGGCCTTGGTCTTGTTCTTACTGTCCTTCCAGACTCCATAGGCGTTGACGCCTTCACCTCCGACGAGATATTGCCCGGTGGTGTTGTTGGAGGGGAAGGGGATAAAGCCGATGTTGGCATCCTTGTTGTATGACAGGGCCGTTGAGAGAACGGTCGGCTGGGTCATCGCAAATGCCGCAGTTCCCTGTGCCAGGGCCTTGGCCATGTCATCGAGTGAGGCCGAGACATAGTCGGCATTGAAATCGCCGTCCTGTGCCCACTGCGCAAGGCGGTCCATCGTCCCGGCCTGGTAGACCTTGGCGTCGAACGTGCCCGCCTTGAAGCTGTCCAGCTGCTCTTGTGTGAAGGCATTGGCTGCGATCTCGTTGGTCATATCACCGGCCGGGCCATTGTCCTTTCCGGACGAGACGATGGGGGTGGCGCCCTGGGCCTTGATCTTGGGAAGGGCCGCGTTGAAGTCGTCCCATGTCTTCAGGGAATCAGGATCAATCCCGGCCTTCTTGAGGACGTCAAAGTTCGTCATGATACCTGTGACGGTATATTCGATCGGCAGGGCGTAGAGCTTGCCGTCGCTGTCACGCATGGACGTGTCCAATGCCTTATCAGTGTATTTGGCCCAGTCCTGGTCCTGAAGGGGCTCAAGGAACTTGCTGTAGCGCAGTACCGACCATCCATGTGTTGACCAGACATCGGGGAGGTTGCCCGATGCCATCTTCACCTTCATGTTGCTCTCAAATTGTCCCGAGTCAATCGTGAGGTTGATCTTTGTACCGCTCTGCTTCTCAAACTTCTCAATAAGGGTCTTCATCTCCTTGTTCTGAGAGGATCCTGCAGACATGTTCATGTAGACGTTGAGGGTCGATGCGGAACCACCTCCCGACGACCCTGATGAGCAGGCGGTGAAAGCCAGAGTTGCGGCGATCCCCAGCGTGAGTAACGGCTTCAATGAGCGCTTCATTTTTCGTCTCGACTTCCTTGTCAATAGTAGTTTGATGAACGACTTGCGAGTACTCAGGCGATCCGCGTGTTAATTGGATTGCTCCTCGGTCTCAAGCAGGATGGCCTGATCCGGATAGATGAGGGGAGCGGCAACACCGTGAAGGCGAAGCATTTTCCCTGACATTGCGATCCCCTGGTTGTTGCTTCCGAACCACGGCGGGGGAATCAATCCGTCAGGGGGGTCTCCAATGAGGAGTGGGCGGATCACGTAGGTTCGCTCATCGTCCAGACCGGGGATGGTGATGTTGCCGCGCGGAGAGATGGGTGAGCGCCGTGTGCAGGTGAGGGCGTACAGGGCCCGCCTGTGGTCCCTGGCTGCAATGCCATGCAAGCGGAGGCTGCCGTCGGCCAGGTCCCGTCGTACCAATCGCCCCGTCAGGAGGAGTTGGCGCCGGCTCTTGTAGAGCTCCACCCATTGCGCGAGCTCGGCGGCTTCGCTGTCGTCAAGGGCGAGCAGATCCCATTCAAAGCCGAAATGCCCCCACAACGCGGTAATCGCTCGGAAGGACAGGGATGACGTCCGTCCTGTGGTGTGGGAGCGGGCTGACGCCACGTGCGTACCCATCATCTCGGGAGGGAGGATCTGTCCCGACCACCGCATGATGCCCTGTCGTTCGTGGGGGTCGATGCAGTCAGACAGCCAGAAGCGTTGGGCATGGAGTGCCATCTCCAGGTCGATGCGCCCTCCGCCTGAGGCGCAGCTTTCGATCTCCAGGCCCGGGTGGGCCGCGCGCAGAGCATCCATCAGGCGATACGAAGCGAGCATTTGTTCGTGCACGGCTGCGCGGCCCGCGTGGTGCTGGTCACCAGCTGCGATCAGGTCGCGGTTCTCATCCCACTTGAAGTAGGAGATCTCATAGTCCGTGAGCAGCTTGTTCAACGCCGCGAACACATGCTCCCAGGCCTCGGGAATGGACAGATTCAGAACCTGTTGGTGACGCCATTCGACGGGAAGTGTCTTGCTGGCTGACATGATCCAGTCGGGATGGTCGCGGGCGAGTTGCGAATCAGCGTTGATCATTTCGGGTTCGACCCACAGGCCGAACTGCATGCCCAGTCCGGTGACGTGGTCGATCAGGGGGTGGAGACCCTGGGGCCATACCTCTGGGTCGGGTGTCCAGTCACCAAGGCCAGCTGTGTCGTCGCGACGTCCAAGAAACCAACCGTCGTCGAGCACATAGCGCTCGACGCCGATCTCTGCGGCCCTGTCGGCGAGCCGAAGAAGCTTGTCGAGGTCATGGTCGAAATAGACGGCCTCCCATACGTTCAGGGTCACCGGTCGATTGGCATCGGGGTGGTTCGGTGTGGAGCGAAGCCAGTCGTGAACCCGGTGGGCCGCCTGATCGAGCCCATTGGCGTGGTCGAGATAGATCCAGGGGGTCTGGTAACTCTCCATGCGGCCCAATGTGATCTCCCCCGGGAGGAGCAGTTCGCCTCCTCCCATCACCTGCTGGCCACTGGGGCATCGCTCCACCCATGTGCGGTGGTTTGCGGAAGCTGCAACGTGGAGGCCCCAGACCTCTCCGCGTTCGAACGTGAAGCCCGGTTCGCCACAGAACGTCATCGTTGGGGCGTCGAACCCGGTGCGCCCGTGACGCCCCTCGCGGAGCCAGCAGCCCAGGTTGAGGGGCATGCGCTGCGGTTCCCGTTCACGACCCCAACGGCCCGAGAAGTCCAGGACTTCGGATGCGGTCAGGGGAGTGGGGACAGTGAGCGCCAGATCCTCAAGGTGATAGGCAGTCTCATCGGTGTTGGTGAGATTCGCACGCATGCGTGCCAGTCCGCTGGGCAGCATCTCAACAGCCAGGTCGATCCGAAGGCCAGCGACGGCATCCGACATCTGAAAGTTCACAAGGCCGGGGCCCAGGGTGAGCACATCGCCCTTCCCCCCGATCTCGGGAGGCTCAACCTCCGTCGTTGTGAGCCGGGGCGCCCAACTGCTGCCGTCATCACGATGGCCTGCCAGGCCGGGGCGCCCCATCCAGCCGCTCGACTCGAGCGGAATGACGCCAACTTCGAGGTGGCTGTCGGGAAGGTTCCCCCCGAGCGGCTCAAGGGTGGCCAGAGCCATGGCGTCCAACGCGCTTCGGTTGGGTTGGCCCAAATCCGAACCCCAATAGATGATGCTTGGCGCTGCGGCCTTCGCGGAATGCAGGACCAAGGACACTCCCCCGCTGCGTAGGTGGATGATGCGCGTCTCGTCGTCGGGATCCACAGTGCCTCCTTCGGCGTCTATCAAGCCATGGGCATGGCGTCTGAGCGCCGCACCTGGGAACGATCTCTCGGCGGTCGTGCTCCGATGCACGCCACCGACTTGATGGTCAGGACTCTACTGCAGTAGCTATGAGTTGGACGTGTTCGGGGGAAAACTCCCAATCCCTGCTTGAGCGGTCTGCTTCTGGAACGGTTGGCGAGTGTCTACGCGTGAAGAATCTGCTCGTGGATGTGCGCATCGTCCGGTTGGTTGCCTCCCCGGGGCGGGGTGCGAGGGGGCTGATGGAGAGGCAAGGCAGAATGGTGACGTGGCCAGTGGGGAAAGCATGAGCGCGGACGAGACCAAGGTGCGTGCTCCGACGCGGGCAGACGTTGCCCGCCTGGCGGACGTGAGCACCGCTGTCGTGTCCTATGTGGTGAACGGGGGGCCAAGGACAGTTGCGCCAAGTACCCGGCTGAGGGTTCTCAATGCGATCAAGCAGTTGAACTATCGGCCGAACCCCAGCGCCCGTGCCTTGAAACGCGGCTCAACGCACATGCTGGGGCTGCTCGTCACCGAAGTACTCAACCCATTTTTCGCGGAGTACATCGATGCTCTCGACGAAGCGGCATCGAAGCTCGATCGCTTCTTGGTCCTCAGTGTGACGCGCGAGGTGCCCGATCACGAGGCTCAAGCGGTGACCAGCCTGGTCAATCAGGGTGTGGATGGGCTGATCTTCTTGTGTCATGTGCAGGACCAACGGTTGTACCAGGCCGGTGGGGCGGGGATGGCGCGCGTGATGCTCGATCGCAATGCGCCGATGGACGGATTCAGTAGCGTTGGTGCCGACAGTGAGGAAGGTGCGGCCATGGGCACCGACCACCTCATCGAACGCGGGCATCGGAATATCGGTCTCATCACCGGTGCAATGAGAAGACACAATAATGACATGCGCTCCGTTGGCTGGGCCCGCGAGTTAGCAGCAGCCGGCCTGCCGCTGAGCGAGCCGGTGGTCACGACATGGACCCGGGAGGGTGGTTACCTGGGCGCGAAGCAGCTGTTCGAGCGTGATGAGCCACCCACGGCCATCATGGCCGGGTCCGATCTCATCGCCATTGGCGTGCTGCAGGCCGCTCACGAAGCTGGCATGGACATTCCGCGGGACCTCGCAGTCGTCTCCTTTGATGGGACCTCGGAGTCAGCCTTCTCGTGGCCGCCGCTCACCACCGTGCGTCAGCCCTTCGAACAGATGGCTGAAGCGGCGATCCAGGTGTTGCTGGACGGCTCCGAGGCACCGCGCCATCAGAGCTTCCCGATGGAGCTGATTGTTCGTGAAAGTAGCGGACCGGCGGTCCCTTCCCCGTAACCCTTGCTCGATGTGGGGGGCGGCTGTGGATTTCGAAGATTGTCAGCGCTCTGGTCGCAGTGCGCCAGCCTTGTACGATGCGAGCGTCCACGCGGTGAAATCAGGCACTTCTACCGCCTTCCGGCCAAGCCTCTAGCGGGAGCCCCTCATGCCCATCGGTGCAGGCACCTTGCCGATCATGGGCGAGGCATTCCTCGTGATCGACCTCATCGGGGTGCTGGCCAATGCGATCCTGGGCGGCATCACCGCCAAGCGGCTGCGCTTCGACCTGGTGGGATTCACCGTGCTCGCACTGGCCACCGGGCTGGGCGGCGGCATCCTGCGCGACGTGCTGCTCGGCCGCGGCACACCGGTGGCGCTCACCAACCCGATCTATATTCCGCTGGCGGCCGTCGGGGCGCTGGTGGCCTTCGTTGTGCCCATCCGCAAGGTCTTCCAGGAACGGCTGTTCCCCCTGATGGACGCGTTGGCGCTGGGTGCCTGGGCCTACACCGGAACGCACAAGGGATTGGCCTTCGGGTTGGGCCCCGTGCAGGCAGTGCTGTTGGGCGTCGTGTCGGCAACCGGCGGTGGCATGTTGCGCGATCTGTTGAGTCGCAAGATGCCGGTGATCTTCGGTGACAACACCTTGTACGCCACGTCGGCGCTGGTTTCATCGGTTCTCGTGGTGATTTTCTACAAGCTGGGCGATTCGGCGTGGGGCGCGGTGATTGCGATGGCTGTCGGCAGCCTGTTGACGATCGTCTCCGCCTGGCGCGGCTGGACGCTTCCGCGCTCGATCTCCAATCCCTTCAAGGGCAAGGACTTCCGGAGATATATCCGGATCAGGCGCCGTTAGCCAACATGGTGAAAGGCCTAGTGGTGGGCCGCTTTTCTCCACCTTTCCGGATCTGGTGAAGATGTCTGGTCGGCCCCTTGTGTGGCGCTTTTCCATCCCGGGCGGTGCTGGCGAATTTCCGGCCGGACACCGTCGCTGATGGCGCGCGGCGGGCGCTGGCCCTCCGGGCGTGGGTGTCGCGCCCAGTGGCCGTTCACGGGGCTTCCCCGGCGCAGCGCGGGGTCAACTATGAGCGGGGCACACTGAACTTCGGCATGGTCGCCGCTGGTGGTGGATCGGGGTCGTGCCGGCAGGAATTTTTCCGGTTTCCCAAGGGGGTCCAGGTCGCACATGGGGCGCGATGAATGGCATCGCTGTGGTTCGCCGGCCCGCTGGGTGTCATTGCGGTGATGACAAGGGCGAATACCACCAATCCCTGAGGACATTCAGGTTTTCCCCCTCGCTGGCTGCGGTCGGTGTCACGCCTGAATTCGTCGATGTCAATGCCTGTGGATAACTATGCGGTCGTCCACAATGGTGCAAATCTGAGTTGAGTTGCGGAATGGGATTCATCTATGTTTCTCACGCACGGGTCCCCCCGGCCCGTGCCGAAAGGGATCTCTCCATGGTGGCATTTCCCCGCAAATCACTTTCCGAGCTCACACGCCGGGCAGTCCCGTCGTTGCGTGCGCGCAGAAGTCCGCGGTTGATCATTATCGGCGTGCTCTGTGCCTGCCTCGGCGGACTTGGTTGCGCCGTGGCCTGGCACCAGGCAACCGACGCCCGCCAGGTCGTGGTCATGGCGCGCGCCGTGCCGCGTGGCGCCACCATTGACGGCGCCGACCTGGGCACCACGAGCATCGGTTCGGCGCCCGGCGTCGCCACCATCGGGGCCGAACAGCTGTCGACGTTGATCGGCACCACCGCCCTGGTGGAACTGCAGCAGGGCATGCTGGTGCCGGCCAGCGCCCTGGGCGAGGAGACCGTGCGTCCCGGGCGCCATCACGTGGGGGTCCACCTCGTGGCCGGCCGCGTTCCCGGTGATCTTGTGGCCGGTTCGGCCGTGATCATCTCGGCCGCCCCCGGGCCCACCGATGACGCCAGCTTCAGGGCTGAGCAGCTGAGCGTGCCGGCCACCATCGTGGGCACCCCGAGCCGTCAGTCCGACGGCTCCTGGAACTTCGACCTGGACGTGCCGGCCGGTGCCTCCTTGCGGATCGCGACGCTGGCCGCGGCGGGACGTCTCGTCGTGGTGCACGGGACGGCAGCCTGATGGCCATCGTCCTGCTCACCTGCGCCACCGGATCACCCGGCGTGACCACCAGTGCCCTGGCACTCACCCTGTGCTGGCCGCGCGATGTGCTGCTGGTCGACTCTGATCGCGATGTCTCCCAGACCGTGCAGGCGGGCTGGCTCGGCGCACGGCCGCTGGCCACGCGCGGCCTGGTCGAACTTGCCCAGGCGCACCGCGAGATGCGTCCGGTGGCCCCGCTGTTGTGGGACCGCACGGTCTCCCTGCTGGACGACGCGCCCGCCGGATCGGCTGGCGTTCCCGACCAGGCCATGGGCCGGTTCGATGCTACGGGGCAGCCCATCGCCGACCAGCGGCCCGGCGCCCCGGCCGTGGCGGAGTCCCGCCCCGTCGCCCGGCAGTTCCTGCCCGGGTTCTCCCATCCGGGATCGGTCGCGGTCTTCGATCCCGTCTGGCCCGAAGTCGCCGAGGCCCTCGCCGGCCTGGCCGGCAGCGGGGTCGACGTGATCGTGGATGCCGGGCGCGTCGGCCATCAGGGCCTGCCTTCGGCGCTGTTGGGTGCCGCGGACGTGGTGCTGATGGTGGTGCGGAGCTCACTGCGGTCACTGGCCGCCGCCCGCCTCCACCTGCCGCCCCTTCGTGAGCGGACGGCAGCCCTGGCGCCTGCGGCGAAGCTGGGGCTGCTCGTGGTGGGCCCCTCGCGGCCCTATTCCGATGGCGACGTGGAGGCCCAATTCGGCGTGCCGGTGGTTGCCGACATGGCCTGGCAGCCCGAGGAGGCCGCCGTGCTCAGCGAGGGTGGCGACGAGCCGCGCCGCTTCCGTGAGCGCTCATTCATGCGCAGTGCCAGTGCGGCGGCATCGGCCGTCTCGGCCCGCGTGATCGCCACACCGAATTCCTCCCGTGACCTCGCGACGGGGACCTCCCGATCGCATGACCCGCTGACAGGGAGCATCGGCCGGGCACCCGTACAGTCCGCCGGCGTCACCCCGGGCGCTCGCGATCGGATGGCCGGCCCCGTGGACCCGCCGCTGGCAACCGGGAGGCCCCGACCATGACCCACCACGCGTCCGATCTGCCGCCCCTTGGCCCGGGACGAGCCCTTCCGTTCCTTCGTCCGGGGCAGGCTGCGCCACCGCTCCACGCGGGGGATGGGGCACCGCACCCTGACCGGGGGGATGGCCCGTCCCCCGGTGGCCTGGCCGACGCCCTGTCGCTCCTTGACCAGGTCGTCACGACCCCGGCGAACGTTTCCGCGTCCGCTTCACCGCTCGGGACGCAGCCGGTGGACCTCCCGCAGCGTGGGGTCCCGCAGGAATCCGAGTCGGCCCCCACCTCTGCAGGAGCAGCCCACCGCGTGCGGACCCCGGGCACGGTGCCCGCTGGGCGTCCCGTCGGCACGCCGATGCAGGCCGCCGACAATCAGCGTCCGGGTGCGGGCGGTGTCCCCGGCCCGTCGGGCCACCAAACCACTGACTGGTCCATCGTCGCCCAGCTGCGGTCCACGATCAGCGAGCTCATCACCGCCGAACAGGCCCGGTGGGAGCAGGAACACCACCGACGCATGGCCGACGATGATCGCCGGCTGATGGGCCGCTCGCTGATCCGGCGCGCCGTGCACGACTACGCCGACGAGCTGAACCGCGCCGGCCGGGCCCTGTGGCCGATCGCCCTGGAACAGCGGTACGTGAAGGCCGTCGAGGACGCCATCTTCGGCTACGGACGGATGCAGCCGATCTTCGAGGTCTCCGAGGCGGAGAACATCGAGATCCACGGTTACGACTGCGTCTTCGCCCAATTCGGCGACGGGCGCCGCACCCGGCTCGACCCGGTGGCCGACTCCGACGACGAACTCGTGGCCGCCGTGCGCTTCCTGGGCGAGAACGCCGATCCGCCGCGGCCCTTCGACGACGCCCACCCCACCATCACCGTGGCGCTGGGCAACAAGTTCCGGCTGCATGCGGTGGCCTTCGGGCTGGCCGATCGTCCCTCGGTGATCATCCGTCAGCACCTGCTCACCGAGGTGAGCCTCAAGCAACTGGCCCACGGTTCGATGATGCCCACCGAGGTGGCCGACCTGCTGCGTCGCTGCGTGCTGGCCCGCAAGTCGGTGGTGATCTCCGGCGACCAGGGTGCCGGCAAGACCACGCTGCTGCGCGCGATGGTGGGCGCGATCCCGGCCACCGAGCGATTCGGCACGCTGGAGACCGACTACGAGCTGCTCACCCACCTGCAATCGCGCCGTCAGAACATGGTGGCCCTGCAGGCCAAGATCGGCCTGGGCGAGGTGGTCGACGGACGTCGCATCGGCGAATACACGGTCGCCGACCTGATTCCCGAGGCCCTGCGCCAGAACCTGTCCCGGTTGGTGATCGGTGAGGTACGTGGCAACGAGGCCGGCGCCATGCTCCAGGCCATGCAATCCGGCGCCGGCGCGCTGACCACCACCCACTCGCATTCAGCGGCATCCACCATCGACCGGCTCGCGGCACGCGTGGCGGCCGGCGGTGTGCTGCGCCTCGACGAGGCCTATCGCCAGATCGCCTACAACGTGCACCTGCTGGTGCATGTCTCGCTGGTGGACGACACCTGGCGCGGCGGGGTGCGCAAGCGCTTCATCTCCGAGATCCGCGCACTCACCGGATCGATGGAGAATGGCCAGCCCACCACCCACCTCGTCTACGCCACCTCCCGTACCGGTGAGCCGCAGGTGTTCGACCCGGGCCAGGGCCTGCTCGACGATCTGGCCCCCTTCGCGGAGCCCACCGGCGCTCCGGCCACCCATCGTCGGAGCGCCGGCGACCCGGCGTCGCGGGAGCGTGGGCGATGAACCCGGTCCTCGTCGCGCTGTGTGCCGCCGCCGCCATCTTCGGTGTCTTCGCCGTGGTGGAGGGGCTGGTGCGCAGGCCGCGTCGTCGTGGCGATGTCTCGGGCCCGGGCATCCCGGTGCTGGTGCGCGCCCGGTGGCACGGCGCCACCCGTGCCCAACAGATCAGCTGGTCACTGGCGGTGGCCGGCGCGCTCGTCGGCTACCTGCTCACACGATCGCTGCTGGTTACCGGCGGCGTGCCCGCGTTGATCCTGGTGCTGCCCGGCCTGCTGTCGGCGCCCCCGAACCGTGACGTCGAGGTGTTGGAGGCCTGCGATCGGTGGGTGCGGCTGCTCATCGGATCAGTGTCCACCGGCAAGTCGGTGCCCGACGCAATCCGGGCCACCCGCAACCAGGTGGCGCCGGTGCTGCGGGCCCCCGTCGACGGGCTGATCGCCAGGCTCGATGCCCGCTGGTCCACCGCCTCGGCACTGCGGGCGATGGCCGATGACCTGGCCCACCCCGATGCCGACGCCATCATCGCCGCCCTCATCGTGGCCACCCGCCGCGGTGGCACCGGCACCGGCGACGCCCTGCGGGCACTGGGCCAGCACTCCCGGCGTCGCCTGCAGTCATTGCGCGAGATCGCCACCGAGCGGGCGAAACCGCGCATCGTGGTGCGTCAGGTGACGCTCATCACCGTCGTGGTGCTGGTCGGCGTGGCCGTGTTCAACCCCGACTATGTGGCGCCCTACCTCACACCGACCGGCCAACTGCTCGGTGCCGGCCTGTTGGCCGCCTACCTGGGCTCGTTGGTGATGCTGCGCCGCATGTCGACGCCCGAGCAGCGGGAGCGCATCCTGCAGGGCGACGGCGTCGAGCTGGCCCCCGCCGGGGGTGACGATGCCTGACCCAGCGATCCTGGTGATCATCTCCGGTGCCGTGGCAGGACTGGGCGCATTCCTCGTGCTCGCCGGCTGGGCACGTCGTCCGGTGCGCATGGGCGACGCCTTTGCCGCGCTGGATGGCACCGTGGCCGGCCGGCAGGGCCCCGAAGAAGACCTGGTGCGCGACGCCGATTCCTCGCTGGAGCGCCTCGGTGCCTACGCCTATGCGCGTCTGCACCTGCCCCTGGGGCGTCGCGCACGAGGCATGCTGCAGCTCAGCGACCGGTCGATCGGCGATTTCATGGCCGAGAAGATCGTGCTGTGCCTGGCCGGCCTGGCGCTGCCCACCATCGTCACGGCGGTCAGCGCGGCGATGGGCTCGCCGCTGCGTGCCCCCACCCTGTTGGTGGCGCTGGCACTGGGCGCACTGGGCTGGTGCTGGCCCGACCTGTCGCTGCGGGCCGGGTCGAAGCGCACCCGGTTCGAGGCCGACGAGGCGCTGCTGACGCTGTTCGACCTCGTGATGCTGGAACGCATGGCCAATCGCTCCGCCACCCAGGCCCTGTCGGCAGCCGCATCGGTGTCCGATGTGGCGATCTTCCGGCGGGTGCGTGGCGTGCTGGCCCAGGCGGGACTCGAACAGCGTCCGCCCTGGGACGGCCTGCGGCGGCTGGCCCACGACCTGCGCCTACCTCCCCTGGAGGACCTCGCCGACATCATGCAGCTCGACGAGCAGGGCGCCTCACTGACCGAGGCGCTGGCCGCCCGCGTGGAGGAACTGCGCGACGCCCACCTCAGTGCGGGGCGCATGGAGGCCCAGGAGGTCAGCGAACGCATGACGTTGTGGATGGCGTTGCCGGTGATGGTCTTCGGCCTGTCGTTCATCGCGCCGCCCCTGATGCGCCTGGCCGGTGTGGCATGAGGGCGCCCCGCACGGAATTGACCTGAACCATCCCCACCGATCCCGGCACCCGCCGGGGTCGCCCCCCACAAGGAGTTGATCCACATGGCAAGCAGAGCACTGGAGACACTGAGCCGCCTCACCGCCCTGGTCGTCGGATTCGTCGCGATGCCCACGCCGGCGGTCCGCGACGACCACGGCGCCCGCGACGATGAACGTGGCCTGTCGCAGTCCACCGAGAACGCCGTGCTGCTGGCCGGCGCCGTGGTGGTTGCCGGCATCGTGATCGCCGCCGTGCGCAGCTATGTCGAATCCAATATGCCCAAGTGAGGCGGCCGGCCGCACCCGCCGGGGGTCGCGGTCGGTCGTCGTGCGACGTCGGCGCGACGAGCGTGGCCTGAGCGAATCACTGCAATGGGCCGTGCTCGCGCCGGTGCTGATGCTCATCGTGCTCGGGCTCATCGAGGCCGGCGTGTGGCTGCACGGACGCAGCATCGTGCAGCAGGCGGCGCTCACCGCCGCCGAGACGCAGGCCCTGTCCGGGATCTCCTCGGATGCCGCAGAGAAGGTCGTTGCCGACATGACCGGTCAACTGGAGGCGGTGCGCACACACTCCCTTGTGAGTGACACGGAGATCTCGGTGACGGTCGAGGCGACCGTTCCGTTGCCACTCGACGTCGGGCTGGGTGACGTCACGGTGACGGCCACCCGCGCGAAGGAGCAGTAGGGCCCGGGACGAGTACGGCCGGGAAGCACCCGGGCAAGCAAACAGCAGGAGGGGTTGACCACACCATGAACACGCTGGGCCGGACCGGCCGACACGTCGGCGGCAGGGCCGTGCACGAAGCCGCGTCCCCGGAGAGCTCGGGACGCCGCAGGTGGGCCGGCCCGCGCGAGTGGGTAGGTCGGAAGGCAGGTCGGCGGGAGAGCCGGCACGGCGAGCGGGGAGCGGTGAGCATCGAAGTGGTGGTGATCGTGCCCGGAATCGTCCTGTTCATCGCCCTGATGACTGCCGGGTGGCGCATCTGGTCGGTGCGTGCCCAGGTGCACGACGCCGCCGCGGCCGGTGCCCGGGCAGCGAGCCTTGCCGCAACCCACGACAAGGCCGTCCAGGCCGCCCGATCGGCCATCGCCGCCGACCTTGACGCCGTGTCCAGCCACTGTGTCGACCCCGAGGTGCAGGTCGACGGTTCGGCCTTCTCCCTGGCGGCGGGCCGCTCCGGCGAGATCGGCGTCGACGTCACCTGCCGGGTCGCGTTCTCGGACCTCGTGCTGGCGATGCCCGGGACCCTGGAAGCCACCGGCCATGCCGTGTCGCGGCTGGACACCTACAAGGAGCGAAGGCCATGAGAAGAGTCCTGTCGAGTGTCACGTCCCTGCTCGTGCTGCTCGCGTTGGTCCCCGGCGGGGCCATCGCCCTGGTGCACTGGGGCCGCGGAGACCTGCTGTTCAGCATCGAGTGGTCGGGCATCCTCTCGCGTCCCGACGACGGCTCCCTGGTGTTGTTGGCCCTCACCGTGCTCGGCTGGGTCGCGTGGGCAATGCTCACCGGCTCGGTGGTGGCCGAGGCACTGTCGGCGGTGAGCCATGGCCGCATCTCGGTGCGCCTTCCGGGATCACGGCTGTTCGGTCCGGCCGCCGCCGTGCTCGTCGCCTCCATCGCCGGGCTGATCGGCGTGCAATCGGCTGCGACGAACTCCGCGCCCTGTGCCTCGGTGTCGTCCACGTCGGCCGCAGTGTCTGCGGAGTCAGTAGCGGGGGAGGGGCCGGCGGCTGCGACGCCCCTGGCCGCAGCAGATGCGCAGGAAGCACCGTCACGGGATTCCCGTACCGACTCGGCAGCAACAAGCCCTCGGGCCGATTCCCAGTGGCACCAGATCGTCTCCGGTGACGACCTGTGGACCCTGGCCGAGCACTACTACGGCGCCGGGGAACAGTGGCGCGACATCGTCGGGGCGAACGCCACGCTGGGGCTTTCCGCCGTGGACGCCCTGCCCGTGGGCGTGATGATCGAGATTCCCGGCGCGACGGTGCCCGACGCCCTGCAGGACACGGCGGTTCCCGAGGGATCGCACGCATCCGAAGGGGCCGTCGCCAACTCGACCGTCCAGCTGCTCAATGAGGAGTTCGGGGCGCACGCCCCGTCTGACGAGGACGATCCGGACGGCGTGGCCGTCCTGTCCGACGGCGGTCCGGATGGTTCGGCCATCGTGACGGACGACGACGGTGTGGACGAGTCGGCGGAGCCATCCCTCGATGCAGGGTCGCCGGATGATCCAGGGTCGCCGGAAGGCGCCGGGTTCTCGGATGATGCTGGGTTGTCAGATGATGCCGGGTTGTCAGATGATGCTGGGCCAGCGACCGGAACGGGGCAGGCCGACGAAGCCGGACAGCCGGATGCGGGCGGGAACGGGGAAGCGGCAGTGCCCGCTGAGCCACCCGCGTCGCCGGATCCATCGGGTGCCGGCCATGGCGGCGGCGATGTTGTCGTCGCCCCGGGCGACACGCTGTGGCAGCTGGCTGAGACCCATCTGGGTGGCGGTGCGCAGTGGCCCCTGTTGGCCGCCGCGAACGCGGGGGAGGTGCCACAACCCGACCTGATCCACCCCGGACAGCGCCTGGCGCTGCCCGCGGTGGCACCGGGGCAGGGGCCCGCCACAACGGCCGGTTCACAGCCGGCCGGCCCCCAGCGTGCCGACCTCCAACTGGTTGACGGGACAGGGACCGGGGCTCGGGCCGTGGTGCCCGGAAACGCAGGCGGCGACGCCCACGCAGCAGCGCCGGACGAGGTGGCCCGGGCCGGTGGCGTGGGAGCAGATGCCGACCCAGCGGCCGGGGAGCAGGAATCCCGGGACCATGCCGTGGCCGACGCGAGTTCCGGCACGGCACGCGCGCACGGGCCTGCGAGCGAATCCGCCGGCGAGGGGCACGACGCCGCATCGCAGGGGTCTTCCGGCGAGGAGACCTCCGCGCGCGAGGCGTCATCAGACGAGGCCGGCGCCTCGGACATCGCGCGCTGGACGGGAGTGGCGGAATCGGCGACCGGTGAGGAACCCGCTCAGCAGGCCGCGCGCGACGGAGCGGTGTTGAGCAGCCAGCGCGATGTGCGCAATCAGGTGCTCTCGTTGGTGGGCCCGATCGGGGCGGCCTCCGCCGCTGCCGTACTGGGCGTGCTGGGACTGCGGCGTCGCTGGCAGCTCAATGCGCGTCCGCTGGGACGCCGCCGCCACGCCGTGGGTGCAGACAGCGCCCGCGCCGGAGCGGCCCTTGCCGCGGTCTCGGCGTCGCCCGGGTCGGTGCGGGGCATGCACGGCGCGCCCGGCGCGGACGATGTGGCCGATGTCCTCGAGATCTCCCGCCCCGGGGCCCGGAGCTCGTCCCTTGATCGATCATGGCCGGACGAGCCGGTCGGACGCCTCAGCACTGGCGACCGTGGCGACCCTTCGGTGATTGATCCGGCCACTGGGGGCCTTGATGGTGTCCCGCACCGTGGCGACATCGAGGCCGGTGGCCCGGGCCCAGACGACATGGGCCCTGAAGACATGGACCCTGACGACCCGGCCCCTGACGACCTGGGCCCCGGTGGGTTGATCCCGCAGGACGCAGGCGGCGGGGCCGTGCAGCTGGGCGTCGCCGGGGACGACCCGGTGCGCCTGGACCTCGCATCCCTGGGGGTGCTGGCGGTCAGCTCCCCCGACACCGAACTGGTGACCGGCCTGTTCGCCGCCATGGCGGTGCAGCTGTCGGCCAACCAGGCCGTCGCCGAAGTGCATGTGCCACCCGACTGTGGCTGGCTGGAACGCCTCGAAGCACCGAACCTGCTCGTCGCGGCCAGCGAGGACGACCTGGCGGCGCGGTTGGCGGCCCTGGTCGCCCACCGCAGCGGAAACCTGCCCCCCGATCGCGACGCCGACGTCCTGCGCCTGGACCCGGAGCTGCGCGACGCCTGGTTGCCCGCCGTGTTCTTCCTGCACGACCCATGCACCGAGAGTCCGGAGGCGCTGCGGCGCCTGGGAATCGCGGTGGTCTGCCACGACGACGCGCACGAGTGCCCGCTCGTACTGGGCGAAGACCGGGCCCGCTGGCGGGGCACCGAGTTCACCCCCGACCTGGTGATGCCGCCGGCACGCCGGGCCATCGTCGAGCTGCTCGACGCCGCGGACGACACCGACTACGAGGAGGCGTGGTGGTGGCGCTTCGACGGTGACGGCGACCCCCATGCCGGCCCACCCGCCGGCGCGGATGTGCCGCTCGTCGCCCTACCCACCGTTCCCGCCACCTCATTACCGGAGGAGTCCACCGTGCTTGCGCCGCCGATAGATGCACCCTTCCTCAAGATCCTGGGGCCGGTTGAGCTGGTCAACACCCGGGGACGCCAGCCCAGCCGGGCCGTGCGCCAGTGCCAGGAATACTGCGCATGGATCCTGCACCATCCCGGATCGAACGCCGTGCGCATGACACGCGACCTGCTCATCGCCGACACCACCCGACGCTCGAACATGTCGCGGCTGCGTGCCTGGTTGGGGGCCGACGAGGCCGGCGAGCCCTATCTGCCCGATGCCTACACCGGCCACATCGCGCTGCATCCCGGCGTCAGTTCCGACTGGGAGCAGCTGCAGCTGCTGATCTCGGTGGGCGTCAACAAGGCCGGCGATGAGGCCCTGGTGGCCGCCCTGTCGATGGTGCGTGGCGCGCCACTGGCCGACGCGGCACCCGGCGAATGGCGTTGGGCCGAGGAACTGCGCACCGACATGGTGTGCACCATCCGCGACATCGGGGTCACCCTGGGGGAACGCGGCCTGGCCGCCGGGAACGTCGACCTCGCCCGGTGGGCTGCGGCACGGGCATTGAGCGCCGCCCCGGAGGACGAGATGTTGCTGCGCCTGCGGTTGCGCTCCGAGCACCTGGCCGGCAACCGGTTCGAGGTGGAGCGGCTCGTGTTGCACATCACCCGCCATGCACGGCTGTTGGGCGTCGACCTGCAGGACGAGACCGTCGAACTGTTGCAGGAGGTGATGGAGGGCCAGGCCCGCGCACGGCTGGCATGAGCCGGACGCCTCAGAAGCCGAAGAACTCCTTCACGCCGCCCATGAGCATCTGCGTGGCCACGATGATCAGGATCATGCCCATCAGGCGTTCGATGGCGGTGAGGAACCGCTCGCCCAACCAGTGGTGCAGGTATCCGGCGAAGAACAGGATCAGCGCAGTGGGCAACCAGGCGAAGCCAACCGCCGCGAGCAGCGCCGGCATGGCGTCGGGCGTCTGGTTGATCATGATCACCTCGATGGCAAGCACCGAGGGCCCGGCCGTGTAGGGCACCGCCAGCGGCACGATCAGCGGCTCCTCGAAGGTGCGTTCCCGTAGCGAGGCCTCGGGGGTGGGGAACATCATCCGCACCGCGATGAGCAGCAGGATCAGGCCCCCGGCCGTCGCAAGCGCGGGCTGGGTGACGTGCAGCACGGCGAGCAGGCCGCGTCCGGCAAGCAGGAAGATCACCATGATCACCAGGGCGATCAACAACTCGCGGGCGAGCACCTTCTGGCGTCGTGACGCCGGCACATGGCGCAACGCCGTGAGGAACAGCGGGATATTGCCCAACGGGTCCATCACCAGGAACAGCGTGAACGCCGACGACAGGATGTGGCCCATCAGGGCACCTCAACCGGCGAGACCGCGCGGGTGCCCTTGTTGAAGGTGGCATTGCCCAGCGAATGGGATCCGATGGTGAACGCCAGCGCGGCAAGCAGGTAGAACACGCCGGCGCCGATCGTCAGGGCGGGGCTTACCCCGTCGGGGGCGAGCAGCAGCGCGCCGATCACGGCACCGAGCACGGTGGCGACGTTGTAGACCACGTCGTAGATGGTGAACACCCGGCCGCGGTGCGAGTCGGCGATGTGGGCCTGCACCACGGTGTCCACCTGCACCTTCAGTGACTGGCCGGCCAGGCCGATGATGAAGCCGTTGGCCACCAGCGCCGGCGCCCAGAACACCGTGCCCACCACGGCCTGCGAGACGCCCATCACCACCAGCATCGCGATGATGCAGTAGCGCACGCCCAGGTGGTTGGCGATCGGCACCGAGATCACTCCGGACAGGGCGAAGCCCACCCCGCTGACCAGGAACCAGATGCCGATGCCGAAGATCGCCAGGTTGAGCTGGTCGGCATTCGGGAAGAAATGGTGGCGGTAGATCACGATCACGAACGCCATGAGCAGGCCGTAGCCGAGTCGCACGACCACCTCGGTGGCCATCGCCAACCATGCCGGACGGTGTGCCATCAGGTGACGGAAGCCGTCGACCAGCCCGGCGACCACCTCGCGTGCCGAGCCGTGGTGGTCGGGGGTGTCGGGGCCCAGCCCGGCCCTCGGGATGCGCCACAACGTGGCCACCGACAGGCAGAAGAACAGGGCGCCCACCCCGAAGATCAGCGCATTGGCGCCGTCAATGCCCAGCGGGTCGGCGGCGAACAGCCGGATGGCCCCGCCCGAACCACCGCCGATGATCATGCCCACCGGCCCGATCATCGGCATGATCGAACTGGCATCGAGGTATTCATCGTCGTCCACCGTGTAGGCAAGCCCGGCCGACAGGCCGGCCAGTGAGAAGCGGTTGAGGCTCAGCATCACCAGCAGCAGGAGCATCAGTGCCACCTGGCTGCCGGCACCGGTGAGGTGGTTGGCGATCATCATCGCCAGCACCACCGAGCAGATGGCCCGCACCGTGTCGACGAGCAGTGAGATGCGCTGCCGCGGGAAGCGGTCGAGCGCCAACGAGACGAACGGCCCGACCAGCGAGTAGGGGAGCATCGTGAGCGCCAGCACCCCCGCCACGGCCCAGGCGCTGGTGGCGCTCTGCGGGCTGAACAGCAGATAGGACGCCATGCCGATCTGCACGGTGCCGTCGCCGGTCTGGGAGAACAGCCTCACCAGCGTGAGGCGTCGGAACGCACGATGGCGCCACAGTCGGCGCAGTCGTTGGGTGAATTCCACGTACTCCCCTTCGAACGATTGGTTTGCACGGGTCGGCGCTGAGAGCATCCGAATCGTATCGCGCTGCCGCCGGCGCACGCGGGGCATCAGTCGGCGAGGGGATGCACGACATGGAGGAGAAAAGCACCAAGGGGCTGCTGGTCACCCCCAACAGCCCCCTGGGCGTCTATGGGTGAAGGTCCGGGGACCCTCACGACGGTTGTGGGTCGGCTCTGCTCGATTCCCCCGGCGACTGCTGTGTGCGGGGAAATGAGTGCTGCATCAGCCCTCAACCTTGGTCCGATGCTACACACACATGAACAGAACGTGAGAATTGGCTCTCAGTTTTGGACCCGCTCTCAGGATCTGGCGCCCGGTACGCGTGGCGGAGTCTCAAGAACCGGTTGAGATTCTTCTGAAGTTCTTGGCGTGTCGGGCCGCTCAACCCGCCAGATCGCTCATGTGCCGGCGCAGGCGCTTCACCGACGAGCTGCACCGGTAGCGCACCATGTCCTCGGACATCTCATGTCGTCCGGCGGCCTCGCGTCCCGACAGGCCGTACAGGTAGACGCTGCGCAGCACCTCGGCACTGGGTGCGGTGATGAGTCCGCGACGGGCCGCCAGGTCGATGATCACCGCGGCGCGTTCCCGGCTGCTGCTGGCTGGTGGGGTGGGTGGCTCGGGAGGTTGCGAACAGGGCACCTCCCGTCCCGCGGCACGGTGCAGGCGCTTGCGGGTGTCGAGCACCAGGTTGGTGGCCACAGCATGGGTGCGACGCTCGATGGGGAAGTCGTGCAGCAGCTCCCACAGCGTTGAGACATAGTCGCCCACCTCGTGGCGGCGGTCACGGGAGGCCTGCGCGGCCAGTCGTGGCAAGAGTGCCTGGACGAGCAGGCGGCCGGCGCGGCGTCCCCCGCCCTGGCAGGCGATCACCAGGAAGGCGGCGACATCGTCGAGGCAGGCCACCTCGAGTGCTTGCCGGAAGCTGGGCACCTGCGCCAGCTCGGGGCAGGCGCAGCGCCATGCGTCGGGGAGGGGCTGGTCGCGCCATCCCTGCCACTCGGTGCGCAGCGCGTCGACCACCGGGTCGGCGCTGGAGACCCGCGTGCCCGCGCTGATGCGGGTCAGGGGTGCCTCGGTGGGACGGGCCGCGCGTCGTGTGCCCGGCCGGGTTGGCTGAGCGGCGCGCTGGAGGATCATGGCTCCGTCATGGGTGGGCGTGCCCCGCTGTTGACGGACCTCGGCCAGCTGACCGATGGCCGCGGTGTGTCCGGTGGGGCTGGTGTGGGCGGCGATGCCGGCCGGACGAGCGCTGTCGACGGCGATGTCGGTGCTCGAGGTGCGCGCTGCATGCAGGGGTGCGGCCTCTGCGTCGACGGGGCGGGTGAACTGCGGGTGCGTGGTCATGGTGACCTCCTTGCCCAACAGCCTCCCGAGCAGGTGTGTGCGCCGGTGTTGTCCGAGCACGCGCGGGTGTTGCCCGCACGGGGTGCGTGTTGCCCGTTCGTGTCGCGTGTTGGCCGGACGGGGTCGGCCGGGGGTGGTGGTCGGCGCCGGAGGGGAGCGTGCCGACCCGGACGCCGACGCGGCCGCGGTCCCGGATCGGGCGCTAAGTGGTCAACTGTGCGGCGTCATTGCCGCACAACTGTCCACCTAACGGTGTCCACAGGGCGGCGGATCGCAGCATGTGGGCCGCAGGATGCCGGGGCCCGGCGGCAGGGCGATATCTGGGGGGATGGCCGACGCCGAACCGCCCCACCTCAGGCGGGCGCCAGTCCCGTCTCATAGGCGAACAGCACCAGGCCCACGCGGTCACGGCAATGCAACTTCGCCAGCAGGCGTCCGATGTGGGTCTTCACGGTGCCCTCGGCCATGAACAGGTTCGTGGCGATCTCGGCGTTCGTGGCGCCCTTGGCCACCTCCACCAGCACCTCGCGCTCGCGGTCGGTGAGCACGTCGAGGCGCTCGTCGGGCTCGCCCACGTGGTCGGGCAGGGTGGGCGCCACATGGTCGAGCAGCCGGCGCGTCGCACTGGGAGCCACCACCGAATCACCGGCGGCCACCGCACGGATCGCGCTGAGCAGGTCGGCCGGGCGGGTGTCCTTCAGCAGGAAGCCGGAGGCGCCGGCCTTGAGTGCGGCGAACACATATTCGTCGAGGTCAAAGGTGGTGAGCACCAGCACCTTCGTGCCATTGTCCAGCGCCACCACCTGCTTGGTGGCCTCCACGCCATCCATGCCCGGCATGCGGATGTCCATCAGCACCACATCGGGACGCAGCGTGGCGATCTGGCGCACGGTATCGGCCCCGTCGACGCCCTCGCCGACCACCTCCATGTCGTCCTCGGCGTCGATGAGCATGCGGAACCCGCTGCGGACCAGCTCCTGATCGTCCGCCAGAAAGACCGTGATCGGATCAGACATGCGCTCTCCTCGTCATCGCGTCACCTTGTCGCCTCACGCTACCGGCCCGTCGTGGTGCCCGGGCCCCTGAGGGGACGCCTGATGCGGCGCTCCGCGATCGACGCGACCTTCCGGCGCGGGATCGGCGGGCTGCGCAGCCGGCACCCCGCCGTCGGCCGGCTCCCCGCCATCGGCCTGCGCCGGGGCACTGGCGGGCTCTGACGTGGCGACCTTCGGGGGCTTCGCGGCGATCGGCAACAGCGCCTTCACCTGGAACCCACCGGTGCGCCGGGCGCGGGCATTCAGCTTTCCGCCGACGGCCCCGACGCGCTCCTGCATGCCCTTCAGCCCATTGCCGGCCCCGTCATTGGGGGCCTTGGAACCCATGCCGTTGTCGGCCACCTCGATGTCGATATCGGCCGCGCCGTAGTTGATCTGCACCCGGCAGGTGGCCTGCGGGCCGGCATGCTTGAAGAAGTTGGTCAACGCCTCCTGCACCACCCGGTAGGCGGCCAGCCCCACGGTGGCGGGCACTGCGGGCTGGGCCCCGGTGACCTGCAGGCTCACCCGGTCGCCGGCGCGTTGCACCATCTCGGCGATGTCGCCCAGGCCGGGCTGCGGTGCATATTCGGTGCCGCCCGGCCCGGCGCGCAGCACGCCCACCATGCGGCGCATCTCGGTGAGTGCCTCGCGTCCGGTCTCGGCGATGGTGTCGAGGGTCTCGGCGGCCGCGGGCGGGTTCTTGCGCGCCAGCGCCTTGCCCCCCTCGGCCTGCACGATGATCACGCTCAGCGAGTGGGCCACCACATCGTGCAGCTCGCGCGCGATGTCATTGCGCACCCGGGCCTCGGTGGCCCGCGCCCGCTCCTCGCGGGTGGCCAGCTCGGCCTGGTAGCGCTGCTCGGCGGCGCGCGCCCGCTCCTGGCCCGTGATGTCGTTCTCGCGCACCCGGCGTCCGATGAGATAGGGCACCAGCACGGCCGCGAAGCACATCACGAACAGCAGCACGAGCATGCGGACGCGTCCGGCATAGCCGTCGACGAAGTTCACCGACCCGATCCAGCGCAGCGGGCCGATGACGGCGCCGATCAGGCCGCTGAGCAGCACCAGGCGCGAGTCGTGGCCGCTGACCCACTTGGCCACCGAATAGGCGACCACCGGCACGGCCAACAGCGAGGCGGTGGGTCCCGACACGGTGACGCACTGCACGAGGCTTGCCACCGACACGATCGCGAGCATGAGCAGCGGACGCCGACGCCGCAGCACCACCGGCGCGGTGATCGCCAGCGAGGTGAGCACGGACGCCACATAGTGGCCCTGGTGGTTGGCCATCAGGTCGCCCCAGAAGCTGGTGCCCACCATGAGGGCGGCGGTGAGCATCACGTCCCAACGCGACACCGGCTCGGGACCCTCGCGGTCCCAGCCGCCGGGCATCGTGGGCCACGGCAGGCGGGTAGAAGTCATGATTCACCAGCCTAGATGCGCCCCGACGCGGCCGGGAGCCCTGCGGTGGGCGTGCCCGCGGGCGGCTGGGTGGGCCCTCCGGGGAGGCAGCGACCCACAGGGCAGGCCCCCGGGCGTGGGCGTCCCGCATGGACGATGTCGCGAGTGGACCGTCAGCGACCCACAGGGCAGCCGGCCGTTGCGGCGATAACGGTTTGCGTCGCCGGTTCGTGCCGGAAAGCGCCCATTTCACGCTGCTGCACCAGTGCAGGTCTCGCGATCCTAAATGAGGCCCCTGCCGCACACATCGCCGGGGCGCCGATTTGTGGCCGGGGGCGGTTCGTATCGTTTTTTCCACCAACTCAAACACCTTCGATCCCCCCCTAGGAGGCGTATGTCGCTGCACGACATTCCCACAAAGGTCCCCACCCACCGCGCAGCCGAGTGGCCCGGCTACGGCATGGCCGGCTGCGACGAGCACTACGTGGAAAGGCTGTGCCGCGACGTCGATCAGCGCGTCGACCGGGCCGATCATCGGCTGTTGCTCATACTCAAGACATGGTTCGAGTGCCGCGGGCAGTTCGATGACCAGCAGCGCGACCGCGTGCGCGCCGCCATCCTCGGCTTCCGCTATGACGTCGACCATCCCGGCAGCGACGCCATGTGCACCTGGACCGAGAGCCACCAGATCAGCTTCGCGGTATGCGAATACCTGGCCGGCCAGGAGTTTGTCGATAACACGTTCACCGACGAGCGGCGCCGCGGCGGGGAACTGCTGGGCCACGGCGCCACGCGGGTGGTGCGCTGGCTCAGCGATCGATTCCGCTATGGCTTCAGTGAATGGCTCTCGGGCGACTGCTACGCCATTGACGTGGCCGCGCTGCCCCTGCTGATCGACTACGCCCGCGACGAGAAACTGGTGATCAGGGCCAGCATGGTGCTCGACCTGCTGCTGGCCGATCTGGCGCTGCACCGCTTCGATGGACGCTTCGTGGCGGCGTCGGCCAGCGCCAGCGCCATGGTGCGCATGCACCCCGAGCACTCGGCGGCGCAGGTGATCGTGGACGCCGCCTATGGCCCGGCCCTGCCGCTGATCGATACCGACCAGCTGGGCGCGATCTTCGTGTGCCGCCACCGCTACAAGGTGCCGCTGGCGTTGCGTGAGATCGCCGCCAGCGATCCCACCATGCGGGTGCTCACCTCCCAGGGCCTCGACGTGGACGAGGTTCCCGAGGTGTTGGCCGCCGACCCCAACTTCCCCCGCACCTCACCTGCCGCGCTGGCCCGCTTCTGGTGGGCGATGCAGGCATTCACCAACCGCGAGGTGGTGTCGGCCACCCGCGCCGTGCGGATGAGCGCCAAGCAGTCCACCAACCGCTTCCTGGCGTCAATGACGCAACTGGATGCGGTGCCGGCGTCCCTGCGCTCGCCGCTGCTGAGGGCGCTGCGTCCGGTGACCGACGGGATGGCGCTGCAGCGCGGCAATGTGCAGACCTTCCGCACTCCCGCCTACCTGTTGAGCAGCGCGCAGAGCTATCACCCCGGCGGCTTCGGCGACCAGCAGGCCCTGTGGCAGGCGTGCCTGCCCGGCGGCATCGCCGTGTTCGGCAACCATCCCGCCTTCCGCACGGTCGGCGACGGGGTTCCCGGTGGCGCGTCCAATGGTCGCGCGTCCGATGGCTGGGCCGGCGGTGGCTGGGTGGGCAACGGCGTGAACCCCGACATCGCCCAGCGCGACAACCTGTTGCTGGTGCAGTACGACCTGTCGGGGCGTCGCGGGCACCTGGAGGGCAACCGCAACCTGTACACGCACATCCACTTCCCCTTCGTCGACTTCGACGTCACCCGGGTGGGGCCGACGTGGGTGGCCGGCAGCCGCGACGGCAGCTATGTGGGCATCGTGGCGACCAGCACCTTGGACCTCGCCAGTGAGTTCGAGGTGGTGCAGCGTGGCGTGCACACCGGATATGCGGTGGTGCTGGGCGACGAGCGGGAGTTCCGTTCGATCGGGGCCTTCGTCGACCAGCTCAAGCAACATCGCGTGGCGCTGACCGGCGACCGGCTGAGCCTGCGGTCGCTCTACGGCAAGGCGCAGCTCACCTGGCAGGAGGGGCTGCGCGTCGGCAGTCGGCGGGTGCCCCACGAGTACGCGCGGTACAAGAGTCGCCAGGTGAGTGCCGAGCGCTTTCCGCAGGCGATCCCGGTGCGTGGCGACGAGCACCTGTTGCTGCTTGATTGGGAGGCCGGCAGTCGCGAGGACCTGCCGATCATGGGCTGAAGCCGGTCATGGGTTGAACCCGATCAGGGGCTGGATCCGGGTTGCACGGGCCCCCGGGCGCGTGGACGGGTGCGTCCGGTGGTGGATCAGGCGATCGGGTCCGCTGCCCGGCTCCACAGCTCGGCATCGCGCGCCCGGGCGTTGCGGCGGTGGATCAGCACGGCCCCCGCGGCGGTGGCGGCGATTGCGGCAATGATCAGGGCTGCACGTCTCATCGGATCTCCTGGCGTTCACGGGTGCGTGGTGGTCGGGCCCGGCCGCGTGGGGCGGGCCCGACTCCTCAGCGTAGCCAGCGCGGGGGTGGGAGGCCGGTGCGGGAGTAGTCGGCCGCGGCGGTCAGTGCTGGAGCGGGTCGGATGGGCGGCCCGTGACGCCGGAAGCGGTTGCGATGGCGGCTGAGTGGGCAGTTGTGCGGGAATGACGCCGCACAGGTGCCCACTTAACGGCCGTGGGCATGGGGACCAGCAGGATAGGTGCGGATAAAGCACCGTGGACGGTGCTTTTGTCGACCCCATCATCCGGTGGCGGGTCCCATCATCCGGCGGCGGGTCGCGGACCAGAGGCGTCGGCACCGCCCCGGGCGCGTCGCAACACCTCGCAGGCGAACCACAGCTCGTGGCGTCCCTGCGGGGTCTCGACGCTGGGACCCACCAGGGTGGCGGCGCGCTGCACCCGGCGTCGCACGGTGTGGCGGTGCACGCCCAGCTGCTCGGCGGCACGCTCCACCGAACCGTTCTGGTCGAGCCACACGCCCAGGGTGGCCAGCAGGTCACTGAACTCGGCGGTGGCCAGCGGACCCAGCGTCGCCGTGGCGAAGGCCGACGCCTGACGCGGCGGCAACAGGTCGAGCAGCGACGCCTGCCCCGCACTGCCCTCACCCAACAAGCCGGCCAGCGTGGCGTGCTTCACCTCGGCCAGGTCCCCCCATCCGCACGGCGCTGAGATCGAGAACGACAGGGCCCGACGCCGCAGGCGCTCCGCCAGGCGTTGGCGCTGCGCCGGCGCCAGTACGATCCACAACCGCTCCTCGACGATGCCCCACACCACCCGCAGGTCGGCCAGCGGGATCTCGGCCAGCACCCGTGGGTCGCCCGCCACGCAGGCCAGCAGCACCGGGTCGGCCGGCACCTGGGGCCATACGACGTCGTCGGAATGCTGCGCGGCCAGGGTGCGTCCGGCCAGCACCTCGGCGAGCAGCAGGTTGCGCACCCCGGCCATGGCGTCGTGATGTTGCTGTGACAACGCCAATTGCACCCCCAACAACTGGGCGGCGAGCAGGCAGGCCGACTGTTCGATCGAGTCGAGGTCGCGGCGTCGTCCGGCCATGAGCAGGCCGATGCGCCGGCCCTGCACGCCGTCGATGTTCTGCACCATCGCCCCGGTCGCGAAGCTCGATGCGCGCCCGGCCCCCTGGTGCACGGTGGCCAGCTCGGCCAGGCGTTCCAGGGGCACCGCCCCGGCGCGCGTGATCACATGCCCGCTGGTGTCGGTGAGCGCCGACCAGCCGTCGATGATCTGGGCCGTGGTGGACACCAGCGCATGGGCCGCATCGGCCCGTCCGACCGCCCCGATGAGGCGTCGCTGCGCCCGGTTGGTGCGCAACAGGTTCGCCTGCTCGGCACTGGCCTGCGCCTGCGAGACCGCCTTCACCACCGCCGAGAAGGGAATCGCCCAGGGGATCTCGAACAGCGGCAGGCCGGCCTGGTGGGCGGCGGTGAGCAGTGATCCGGGCACCGTTTCGTGCTGCGGGCCCAGGCCGAAGCCCAGCGCCACCACCGAGGTGTCGCGCAGCCGTTGCGCATAGTCGGCGTACAGGCGACGACCGTGGTCCGAATCGGCCTCGGCGCCCTGCGGCAACACCGCCCCGGTGGTGATGAGCACCTCGCCCGGCTCGGTGAAACCGGTGGAATCGGGCAGCTCGCTCTGGTGGATCCACCGCACGGCACGGTCCAGGGCACCCTCGCCGCCGGGCTCGCGCAGCACGAGGCGCAGTTCGGGGGCCGCCAGCAGGTCGCGCACCGTGATCGCCATGGCAGCAGGCTACGCGCGCGGTACATACGGGACCATGCGCGTCCAGAAAGTGTACGAGACGGCCCATGGACGGGCCGTGGACCGTTCCTAGGCTGGCGCCAAACAGTACGGATCCCCGGTTGAACAGGCCACGAACCGACGGGCCACGGAATCCGCAGCGACGACCCGAGGAGGACGATGTGATCACCTACGAGGACTACAAGCAGTACCTCAGCCCTGCGCTGTCGAAGGCCACCAACCTGGTGATCGACCACGGCGAGGGTTCCTATGTGTGGGACGTGAGCGGACGGCGCTACCTCGACTGGGTGCAGGGCATCGCCGTGAACGCGCTGGGCCATTGCCATCCGCGCGTGGTAGAGGCCATCCGCGAGCAGGTCGGCAAACTGCTCACCTGTTCGTTCAACGTGGTGAACTACGAGTCCACCCTCAAGTGGGCCAAGCGGATCGCCGAGATCGCACCGGGCGAACTGGGCAGCACCTTCTTCTCCAACGGCGGCGCCGAGGCCACCGACGGCGCCCTCAAGCTGGCCAAGGCGTACACCGGGCGTCCGGGCATCATCGCCTTCAAGGGCTCCTTCCACGGACGCACGATCGCCGCCACCTCGGTGACCGCCTCGAGCGCCCACTACCGCGCCGGCTACGACCCGCTGGTTCCCGGCATCGACCTGGTGACCTATCCCAGCGCCGACCAGTCACCCGAGGGCTACACCGACGACCAGATCGCCGACTGGGCGCTGCGCCAGCTCACCGACCTGTTCGCCTATGTGCGCGACCCCCATTCGGTGGCCGCCGTGCTCATGGAGCCGGTGCAGGGCGAGGGCGGCTATGTGGTGCCGCCCACCAGGTTCGTCAAGGCGCTGCGCCAGCTGTGCACCGACAACGGCATCCTGCTGATCTTCGACGAGATCCAGGCCGGCTACGGACGCACCGGGCGCATGTTCGCCTCCGAGAACTTCGACGTGGTGCCCGACATCATGACCATCGGCAAGGCAATGGCCGGTGGACTGCCGGCCAGCGGCGTGGTGTCCACCCCCGAGATCATGGCCGCCTGGGGTCCGGGACGCCATGGCGGCACCTTCGGCGGCAACCCGGTGGTGGCATCCGCCGGGCTCGCCGTGCTCGACGTCTACGCCGAGACCCACCTGCTCGACAACGTCAACGCCGTCGGCTCCTACCTGGCCGGCCGCCTCGACGAGCTGAAGGACGAGTTCCCGATCGTCACCGACGCCCGCGGCCTGGGCCTGATGCGCGCCATCGAGCTCAACCACGTCGACGGGCGCCCCGGCGGTGACCTGCTGGAGGAGGTGCGGGCCATCTGCCTCGACAAGGGCCTGATGACCCTGTCGTGCGGGGTGCGCCACAACGGCATGCGCTTCGCCACGCCCCTCAACACCACCACCGAGCTCATCGACGAGGGCCTCGACATCCTGCACCAGGCCCTGACCACCGTCTCGGCACGGGAAGCGCCCCGGCACACCTCCGGCGCCACCACGAAGCAGGCGGTGGCGGCATGAGCGAGCTGATGGACGCCCGACGGCCCGCCCCCGCGCGGGCCACCAGCTCGGCAGCCACGGCGCCGGGCGTCGCCGAGCCGACCACCGGCACCCCCCGGGTGGTCTACTTCAACATCGACGGTGACCTCGACTACGAGCACGCGCTGCTCGAGCAGTGGGGCATGACCGACCGCATCGACCTGGTGGACGCCAAGCCCGGCGACAACCGGCCCGACACCTTCGTGAAGGCCGTCGGCGACGCCGAGGGCGTGGTGGTGGAGTACTTCGAGGTCACCAATCCGGTGCTCGACCAACTTCCCCACCTGAAGATCGCGGCGGTGCAGGCGATCGGCTCGTCGAACATCGACCCCGATGCCGCCACCGCCCACGGGGTGGCCGTGACGAACGCCCCCGGATTCTGCTCACCCGACGTGGCGCTGCACACGGTGGGCATGATCATCGACCTGGTGCGCAAGATCAGCTTCCTCGACCGCTCGGTGCGGGCCGGCAGCTGGGACCCGATGCTGGGCGGCCTGCCGCACCGCATCACCGGGAACACCATCGGACTGGTCTACTTCGGCTCGATCCCGAAGCTCATGGTGCCGATGCTGCAGGCAATGGGCCTGCGCATCGTGGTGTTCGCGCCCACCAAGAGCGCCGAATACCTTGCCGAGTGGGGCGTCGAGAAGGTGGACACGCTCGATGAGTTGCTGGCGGTCAGCGACATCGTCTCGCTGCACACCCCGCTCATGGCGGCGACCCACCACCTGATCGGCGTCCGCGAACTGGCGCTCATGAAGCCGAGCGCCTTCCTGGTGAACACGGCCCGTGGCGCCGTGGTCGACGAGCCCGCCCTGGTGGACGCGCTGCGTGACCGACGCATCGCCGGGGCCGCGATCGACGTGATCGAGGACGAGGACCACGAACGGTCCGAGCTGTTCGGGCTCGACAACGTGGTGATCACCCCGCACGCCGCCTTCATCTCCACCGAATCGCTGGCCGACGGCAAGCGCATCGCCCTGGAACAACTGGTGCAGCGCCTCGTGGCGGGCAAGCGTCCCGCCAACCTGGTGAACACCGAACTCGAGATCGGATAGCCCATGCATGCAGTCGTCTTCAACGGACCCCACGACGTGGCAGTGCGCGAGGTCGCCGAGCCACGGATCACCGACCCGATGGACGCGCTCGTGGCGGTACGCGCCGCAGCCGTCTGCGGATCCGACCTGTGGACCTACCGCGGCATGGCCTCGGTGGCGCCCGGAGCCCGGATCGGCCACGAATTCCTCGGCCAGGTGGTGGACACCGGCTCCCTCACCGACCAGGTGCGCGTCGGCGACTGGGTGGTGGCGCCGTTCCGCTACTCCGACGGGCAGTGTGAATACTGCCGTGCCGGGCTCACCTCCAGCTGCACCCACGGCGGATTCTGGGGCCGCGAGGTGCTCGACGCCGGGCAGGGCGAACTGGTGCGGGTGCCCTTCGCCGACTCGACCCTGGTGAGGATCGGCGACGGTGACGAACCCGACGAGTCGATGCTTGCCGACCTGCTCACCCTGTCGGACGTCTATCCGACCGGCACCCACGCCGTGGTCAAGGCCGGGTTGGACGCCTATTCCTCGGTGGTGGTGATCGGCGACGGGGCGGTGGGCCTGAGCGCCGTGATGGCGGCGCGCCGCGCCGGCGCCGACGAGGTGATCGTGCTCGGCAGTGCCCACCCCGACCGCCGCCAGCTGGCCCTGACGGTGGGCGCCGACCGGTTCATCAGCGTCCGTGGCGCCGATGCGGTGCAGCAGGTGGCCGACATCACCCACGGCGCGATGGTCTCGCACGTGGTGGAGTGCGTCGGCACCCAGGGCTCGTTCGACACCGCCTTCGGCGTGGTGCGCGACGGCGGCACCGTGTCATACGTGGGCCTGCCGCACCAGGTGAGCATCGACCCGGCACGGCTGTTCATGCACAACATCACGCTGACCGGCGGCATGTGCCCCGCCCGGGTGTACATGCCGCTGCTCATGGACGAGGTGCTGGCCGGCCGCTCGCACCCCGGCCGGGTGTTCACCGCCACCCTGCCGCTGGATCGGGTGGGCCGGGCCTACGAGCTGATGGACCGCCGCGAGTCGATCAAGTGCCTGCTGGCGGTGGGCGCGTAACGCATTCGTAACCGCATATCGAGTTCATATCGATTCAATGAAATACCAATGAAACATCGCGAAGTTAGTGTCACCATATCAGTTGAAGTTGGCCAGACTACCGGGTGGGAGATGCCATGGAAGGGTTCACCGCAATTATCGCGGCCGTTCCATATACGGCGCTCGTCACGCTCGGCGCATTCGGACTCGGATTTGTCCTCGCAATTCCGTTGATGTTTGCCCGGCGGGCGCGCCTCATGGTGGTGCGGGGTATCTCCGGCTTCATCGTCGACCTGGCGCGCGGCATCCCGCCGATCGTCTGGCTGCTGATGATCTACTTCGGGCTCCCCAACCTGGGCATCATGCTCGACCCGATCCCGGCGGCCATCATCGGCCTGGGCATCATCACCGCCGGCTACCTGGCGGAGATCTTCCGCGGCGGGATGCTGGCGGTGCGCAAGGGCCAGTTCGAGGCCGCCAACGCCCTGGGCCTGGGCGGCTGGACGTCGTTCACCCGGGTGGTGGCACCCCAGGCGATGCGGGCCATGCAGCCCGGCCTCACCACCTACTCGATCGGCCTCATCAAGGACTCGTCGATCGCCTCGGTGATCGGCGTCACCGAGATGGTCTACACGGCCAACAGCTACGCCAAGATCTCGAAGGAGGGCGTGCTGCTGTTCTTCGAGGCGGCGCTCATCTACCTCGTGATCTCGGTGCCACTGGGCCTGTTGGCGCGGCGGATCGAAGCCCACAAGCAGGAGGCGAGCGCACGATGAGCGACACATTCAGCTTCTGGTGGGCCAACCTCCCGCAGATGCTCGGCGGGCTGGTGGTCTCGCTGGAACTCACCGGACTGGCCCTGGTGATCGGCATGCCCTTCGGGCTGCTGCTCGCCATCGGCATGGGCTCGCGACTGGCCCCGCTGCGCTGGCTGTGCATCGGCGTGGTGGAGGTCGGACGCGGCGTGCCGGCCCTGGTGATGCTCTACGTGGTCTACTTCGGCCTGCCGGCCATCCACTGGTCGCCCACCGCCATGGTGTGCGCCGTGATCGCCCTGGCCTTCACCACCGGCGGCTACACCGGCGAATACATCCGCGGCGGGCTGGTCTCGGTGGGCGAGGGCACCCGGGAGGCCGGCCTGGCGCTGGCGATGCCCACCGCCGACGTGCTGCGCTTCGTGGTGGTGCCCCAGGGGATGCGCGTGGCGATCCCGTCGTTGATGGGGCTGGCCATCCAGATATTCCAGGCCACCTCGCTGGCATATTCCATTACCGTCAGCGAACTCACCGCCCAGGCATATTCCATCAGTTCATCGTCATTCCGGGCGCTGGAGATATTCGGGCTCGCCGGAATCATCTACGCCATCATCACCATTCCGGCCACCTGGGTGGCCAACCGGGTTGAGCGTCGCCTCAGCCTGCGTGAATAGCACGATGCCTGTCGTTGTCAACATGTTCCAGCAAGGATGTCCATTCGTTCCAGCAAGGAGATAACCATGTCTGTTTCATTGTCCAGGATTGCCTGTGTTGGTGCGCTCGCCACCGCCCTGGTGCTGTCGGGCTGTTCGGGCTCGTCGGGTTCCGGCGCGAAGGTGGCGTCCGACTGCAAGCCGGCCCACACCTTCAACACCGTCAGCTCGAAGAAGCTGACCATCTCGGCCCCCGACTTCGCCCCCTTCGTCTCGAAGAAGGACAACACCCAGTCGGGCATCGACGTGGACGTGATCAACCAGATCGCCGCCATGGAGTGCCTGTCGACGAACTTCCTGCAGGTTGACTACAGCGGCGCCATCCCGGCCGTGCAGTCCAAGCGTGCCGACGTGGCGATCGGCGACTACTACCGCACCACCAGCCGTGCCGAGGTGGTGGGCCTCAGCAAGGCGATGTACGTCGACGGCATGGGCCTGGTGTCGAAGGACGGCGTGAAGGACATCCCCACCGTGATCACCCACAACGTCGGCACGGTGGATGGCTACCTGTGGGTGAACGACATGAAGAAGCTCATGGGCGACAAGCTCAAGATCTACAAGTCGAACGTCGAGATGTTCGCCGACCTCAAGGCCGGACGCATCGACGTGGGCATCGACTCGGTGCCTGCCGCGCAGTTCCAGGCGGACCAGAACAAGGACGCCGGACTCCAGGTGGCCACCGCCAATCCGGACGACCAGGTGGGCGCGTCGGTGAAGCCCGCACAGGTGGGCATTCCGTACACGAAGGACAACGCCGACCTGGGCAAGGCGCTTGACGACGACATCGCCACCCTGCGCGGCAACGGCAAGCTCGACCAGATCTTCACCGACCACAACGTCGACACGAGCCTCACCAAGCTCGACGGCGACTACCTGGTGCAGAGCTGAGCGGTGCAGCGGGGCAACTGACGAACGCAACTGACCAACTGACGTAACTGACCAACGCAAGGGGAAGTCATGACACAGCATGTAGCAGCCGCACCAGCGGCCGCGCCGGCAGTGCGGATGCCCGGCGACTACGCCATCGAACTGGGCGGCATCCGCAAGTCGTACGGCGACCACGAGGTGCTCAAGGGCGTCTCGCTGCGCGTCAAGCAGGGGGAGGTGTGTTCGATCATCGGCCCCAGTGGCGCCGGGAAGAGCACCCTGCTGCGTTGCGTGAACCTGCTGGAGGAACCCGACCACGGCAACATGATCGTCGACGGCCAGTACATGCAGGGCGGCATCAACCATTCCCGCAAGGAGCTGCTGGAGCTGCGCCGCCGGGTGGGCATGGTGTTCCAGTCGTTCAACCTGTTCCCGCACATGACCGTGCTCGACAACATCGTGCTGCCCCAGCGTCGCGTGCTGAAGCGCAGCCCCGAGGCGGCGCGCGACAAGGGCCGCGAACTGCTCGACAAGGTGGGCCTGGCCGACAAGGCCGACTCCTACCCGGCCAAGCTGTCGGGCGGACAGCAGCAGCGGGTGGCCATCGCCCGGGCGCTCGCCCTGGAGCCCAGCGCCATGCTCTTCGACGAGCCCACCAGCGCCCTCGACCCGGAATTGGCCCACGGCGTGCTGAATGTGATGAAGGAAGTGGCCGCCACCGGAATGACGATGATGGTGGTGACCCACGAAATGAATTTCGCCCGCACCATCGGCGACCACCTGGTGGTGATGGAGGACGGGGCGATCCTCGAGGAGGGCGACCCCGAAAAGGTCATGTCACATCCCGAGAAGGAACGTACCGCCGAATTCCTGTCAGCGGTTATCAACAGATAGGAAGATCATGACACCCAAGATGATATCGATCGGCGAGTCCGTGGCGTCGTACAGCCACGGCAAGGTGGTGGGCAACCTGCTGTTCACCTCGGGGGCGACCCCGCACGACCTGGACACCGGCGAGGTGCGGGGATCCACGATCGAGGAGCAGACGCGCCTGTCGATCCAGACCCTCGAAAAGATCCTGACGGCCGCCGGCTCAGGATTGTCCGACCTGTTGCAGGTGCAGGTATTCCTCAATGACATCGGCGCCGACTATGACGGCTTTGATGCCACCTACAAACAGATGATTCCGGGGCCCTTCCCGCCGCGTGCCACGGTGGGTGCCGAATTGCCCGGATATCGCATTGAAATGATCGCTACAGCATATGTGAGTGGGGACGAGTCATGAGAACAGTCATTGTGGGTGCCGGCGTGATCGGCCTGGCCGCGGCCTATGAGTTGATGAAGGCCGGCCACGACGTCACCGTGTTGGAGGCCGACGGCTACGGCAAGGGGCCCTCGCACGGCAATGCGGCGCTGGTCACCAGCGTGCTGTCATTCCCGGTGCCGGCGCCCGGCACCATCCCGGTGGCCGCCAAGGCCGTGCTCACCGGCACCGGCGCCGTGTCGGTGCGTCCCCACGTGCAGCCGGGATACCTGTCGTTCCTGCTGCGCATGGCCCTGGCCACGCGCAAGTCGGAGTTCGTCAAGGGCACCCTGGCGCAGGACATCATGACCCGCATGGTGTCCGACGGCTACGGCGAATACCTGGCCGACGGGCTGAAGTTCGAGATGCACGAACAGGGCTCGCTGCACACCTTCACCCATCGCGAGGCCTTCGAGGCCGGCCTGGCCGTGTTCGACGGCTTCGACCGGCTGCGCGACCGCATCCGGGTGCTCGACGGCCCCGAGGCGGTGCACCGGGTGGACCCCACCCTGTCGCCTGACATCCCCTACGGCTACTACGCCCCCGATGATGTGCAGGTGGAGCCGGCGTCGCTGATGAAGGCCCTTGTGGGGGCCCTGGTCGACGGCGGGGTGAACCTGGTGGAGCACAGCCCGGTCACCGGATTCCGACGCTCGGGCGACCGCGTCGTCTCGGTGATCTGTGACAAGACCGAGTTCCCGGCCGACCACGTGATCCTGGCGGTGGGCGTCGCCACCAGGGAGCTGGGCAAGAAGCTCGGGGTGTCGGTGCCGGTGTACTCCGGCGGCGGCTACTCGGTGGACGTCAACATCAACCGGGCCGAGCTGCGTCCGCGCACGTCGATCATCACCGATGACACCCACATCGCCGTCACCCCGCTGGCCTGGGGGCTGCGCGTGTCGAGTGGCATGATCATCGGCCAGACGCACCCGAAGATCCCGCAGAGCGTCTTCAACGGATTGATGAACGACCTGCGGCAGGCCTATCCGCACGTGCCCCTCGACGACGTGGAACCGGGCTGGGCCGGGCTGCGTCCCATGTCGGCCGACGGCGTGCCGATCGTCGGCCACCTACCCGGCTATGTCAACACCTTCGTGGCCACCGGACATGCGATGCTCGGGCTCACCTATGCGCCGCCCACCGCGCGCGTGCTGCATGCCCTCATCGACGGCGTCGCGCCCGCCGACTACGGCGCCTTCTCGATGCGACGCTTCCAGAGGGCCGCCGCATGAACGCGACGAGCCCCTATGGATACCTGGCCCCCGGCCAGCCGATCGGCAAGGTGTCGATGGCGCCGGGCCAGAACATCGCCGGCTACCACGTGGGCATCATCTACATCGAGGACGTCTGGTATCCGATGGTGCCGGGCAATGTGGTGAACGCCAGCACCTGGGAGTTCCCCGTGCTGCTGCAGCCGGTGCGTGGCATCGACATCCCCGCCCTGTTCGGCCCCGAGCACAAGGACCTCAGCAAGCCCGTGCTGGAGGCCTGCCGTGAGCTGGAGCAGCGTGGCGTGCGGGCGATCAGCTCGGCCTGCGGCTTCTTCGGCCGTTACCAGGCCAAGATCGCCCCGAAGCTGGGGGTGCCGGCGGCGTTGTCGTCGCTGGTGCAGATCCCGTGGATTCGCACGGTGCTGCCCGGACGCAAGATCGCCGTGCTCACCGCCGATTCCGATTCGCTGGACCCCGAGATCCTCGAGGCCTGCGGGGTCACCGACACCTCCGACCTGGTGTTCTGCGGCTTCCAGTACGAGCCGCAGTTCTCGGCCATCAACCAGCACCGCGGCAGCTTCGACAACAACCAGGTGGAGCACGAGCTGGTGTCGGCCGCCGAGGAGGCGTGCCGCGACCCCGAGGTGGGCGTGATCCTGCTGGAGTGCAGCGACATGCCGCCCTATGCCGCGGCCATCCAGGCGGCGGTGGGCGTGCCGGTGTTCGACTTCACCACCCTCATCCGCTGGCTCAATGGGGCCGTCGCCCAGAGGCCGTATGGCGGGTGGGTGTAGGGGGGGTGGGGTTGGGTTTGGGCCCGGTCGCGGCCCGTCTCCTCCGGCTGGGTCTCGTCACCCCCGCGCCCTCGGCCGTTTTGCCGCCGGTTTCCCTCTAAGTGGGCAGTTGTGCGGGAATGACGCCGCACAGGTGTCCACCTAGTGCTGGATCGGTCTGGCATCGGCCGGTCAATCTGCTTCAGGGAGGACTTTTACGTCGTCTACCCTGCAAAAGTCCCCCCTGAGGCTGCTTCGCGCTGCGGACGCCGGGTCCTGGCCCGTTTCGCTGCCGGGTTTCCCCTAAGTGGGCAGTTGTGCGGGAATGACGCCGCACAGTTGTCCACTTAGCGAGGTCTTGGGGTGCGGGCCGCGTCCCGGGGCCGGTTCGGGCCGGCGCGGTTCGGGTCGTCACTCAGTGGATGGTTGTGGTGATTAGACGCGTCGAAACCATCCAGTTAAGGCCCGATCCCGTCGGGCAGGCCAGGGATAGGTGCGGATAAAGCACCACAGACGGTGCTCTATTCGCACCTATCACCGCGTCCGGCATCAGGACCGGCAGGACCCCGGCCACGTCCCGTCCCTCCGGCCGGGTCTTGTCACCCCGCATCCGGTCACTAACTGGGCAGTTGTGCGGCAATGACGCCGCACAGTTGTCCACCTAGTGCTGGATCGGTCTGGCATCGGCCGGTCAATCTGCTTCAGTGAGGACTTTTACGTCGTCTACCCTGCAAAAGTCCTCACTGAAGCTACTTCGCGCTGCGGGCGCCGGGTCCGGGCCCGAGTGAATGGGGCTTGGGCGGGACCAACGGGCTTGCCCAGCGGGTTTGGGGCCGGACGTGTCACCTATGTGCCGACTCATGGCGTCGGAACGGCCGGGGACGGCAAGCGGGTGGGGACGCGCCCCGCAAGTGGGGCCGACGTGCCACGATGAGGCCATGAGCACGCTATTCACCAAGATCATCAATGGCGACATTCCCGGACGCTTCGCCTGGGCCGACGACACCTGCGTCGTGTTCGCCACCATCGCCCCGATCACCGACGGCCACATGCTGGTGGTGCCGCGCGCGGAGGTGCCGAAGTTCACCGCCGCCGATGACGCCCTGCTCGACCACCTGATGAACGTGGCCAAGGTGATCGGCCAGGCCTGTGAGCAGGCATTCGACTCGCCGCGCGCCGCGCTGCTGATCGGCGGCTTCGAGATCGAGCACCTGCACATGCACGTGCTGCCGGCATGGGGCGAGGCCGAGCTGAGCTTCTCCAATGCCCGCGACGACGTGCCGGGCGACGAATTGGACGCCGCCACCGAGCGGGTGCGCGCAGCACTACGCGACCTGGGCTTCGGTGCCCACGTGCCGCCGGCCATGGATTCCGCGGCGCTGGCCTGAACCATGGCCCACCATGACGAACCCCCGGCCCGGGGCAGGGGAGACACGGCGCGGGGCGCTGGCACCACATCGTCGGACGACGCCGCGACCTCCCCGGTGCCCGGTGCGGTGATCACCGTCTCCGACCGTTGCGCCTCGGGTGACGCCGAGGACATCTCCGGGCCGCTGGCGGTGGAGCTGCTGGCCGGGTTCGCGGTGCAGTGCCAATCGGCCCGGGTGGTGCCCGACGGCATCGATCCGGTGCAGGACGCGATTGCCCGCGCCATCTCGGAGGGCGCCCGGGTGGTGCTCACCACCGGCGGCACCGGCATCTCGCCGCGCGACCTGACACCGGAGGCGACCGAGCCGCTGCTGGTCGCCCGCTTGGACGGCGTGGCCGACGCCATCCGACGCCGCGGCGAGGAACACGTGGTCACCGCCCTGCTGAGCCGCGGGCTGGTGGGCATCACCGGCCACGGCATGGATTCGGCGGTGGTGGTGAACGCACCCGGGTCCACCGGGGGAGTGCGCGACGCCATTGCGGTGCTCGGGCCGCTGGTGGCGCACCTGATTGACCAGCTCGACGGTGGGGATCATCCGAGTCGCTGAACCGGTCTACCGTTTCGGAACCGGTGCGCCCCGTCCCGGGACCGGTGCGGCACCCGGACTAGTCGTCGCCTGGACGCGTCCAGTCACCGGAGCGTCCGCCGGCCTTGTGCACCACCTCCGCGCCACGGATCTCGACCATGCGGTCGACGCCCTTCACCATGTCGACCACGGCCAGGGCGGCCACCGTGACGGCGGTCAGCGCCTCCATCTCGACGCCGGTGCGGTCAGCCGTGCGCACAGTGGCCGAAATGTCCACATGGTCGTGGGCGAGTTCCAGGTCGACGCTGGCGCCGTGTACCCCGATCACATGGGCCAGGGGCAGCAGGTCGGGCGTGTGCTTCGCCGCCTGGATGCCCGCGATCCGCGCCACGGCCAGCACATCGCCCTTGGGTACGGTGCCCTGCTGCAGGGCCGCCATGATCGCCGGCGAGCAGTCAACCCGTGCGACGGCGGTCGCCTCTCGCACGGTGGGCTTCTTGCCCGTCACGTCCACCATGTACGCGGTGCCATCGGCACGCAGGTGCGGAAGGCCATCGGCACGCAGGTGCGGAAGGCCATCAGCACGCTGATGCGGCAGCTCGCCCGCCGTCCGTTCGTCGGGCTGCTGATTGCCGGCTTGCTGATCACTCATGGAAGTCCTCGCTGGATCGTCGCGCGGACAGCGGCGTGCCCGCGCGGGTGTCAATGAACTGCAGCCGGTCGTCGGGCGCCACCCGCCCCACACCGGCCGGCACCACGCCCAAGCCGTCGGCCAGCGGCAGGGACGCCACCAGGTGCGAGCCCGAACCCAACCGGTGGATCGGGTGCACCGCGCCGTCGGACGCCAGCCGCAGGGGGATGAACTGGGTCTTGGCCGGTGGTGACGACCATCCCTCGCCGGCGCTCACGTCGACCGTGCGTGGTGCTGTCGTCGTGGCGCGTCCGGCCAGCACCGCAATCAGCCCTGCGGCGTACACATGGAACGAAACGAACACGCTCACCGGGTTGCCGGGCAGGCACAACACCGGCACCCGACCCTCCGCGACCCCGAGCGTCCCGACACCCTGCGGGCCGCCCGGCTGCTGGGCCACGTGGTGGAAGCGCACGCCCATCGGCTCGAGCACCTGGCGCACCACCTCGTAGGCGCCGGCCGAGATGCCGCCCGCGGTGAGCACCAGGTCGACGTCGTGCCAGCCGGCCAGCGCCTCCCGCAGGTGCTGTGGGTCGTCGTCGGTGCGCACCACGGCTGCCACATCGGCTCCGGCCCCGCGCACCAGTCCCCGCAGCAGCACGCTGTTGGAGTCGGGCACCTGGCCGGCGGCGAGCTCGTCACCGGCTCCCACCAACTCGGCGCCCGTGGTGACGATCCCAACCCGCGGACGGGGGTGCACGGCCAGCTCGCGATATCCCACCGAGGCGGCCGCGGCGAGCGCCGTCGCGTCGAGCAGGGTGCCGGCGGCCAGCACCGGTGTGCCCACCGCCACGTCCTCGCCAGCCTGCCGGATGTTCGCGCCGCGCCGAGGGAGCTCGGTGATCGTCACCGATGCCGGTGGCCGGCGGACGCCCGGTGCGTGATCGGTGTGCTCCACCTTCACCACGGTGTCGGCGCCGGCGGGCAGCGGTGCCCCGGTCATGATGCGCCAGGCCGTGCCCGCCACCAGCTCATGGGGCGAGGTGTCGCCGGCCGGGATGTCGCCGGCCACCGGAAGGGGCGTGCCGGGCGTCACATCGGCGAAGCGCACCGCGAAGCCGTCCATGGCCGAATTGGTGAAGGGCGGAACCGCCAGTCGCGCGTCCATATCGCGGGCCAACACGGCGCCGAGGCAATCGCGCGCCGGACGCCCGGGGGCAGGAAACCCCTTGTCAGGGCGTGGTTCGGCGGTGCCCCCGGTCTGGGCGGACGAGCGGGACCCGACTCCCGTGGGCTGTGTGGCGGGATCGTCGCCGAGCAGTGGCAGCGTCAGCGGCGCGAGGGGCGCGGCCAGCGCGTCGACCAGCGCGCGGTGTTCGTTGACAGTCAGTGGTTCATGGCCGGTCAGCGGCTTGTGGGCCGTCAGCGGTCCCTCGACGGTCAGTGGCTCGTGGCCGGCCAATGGCTCATTGGCCCTCAAGGACTCGCCCCCGGCCCGTGGCCCATGGTCCGGCGCGGAGCTGCCCGGGGAAGTGCTCATGGTGTGTCTCCCGTCGCATCATGGCGGGCAGAGCTGTCGGGCCCGTCGAATCTGTCGGGTCTGCCGGATCTGTCGGCCGAACTATCAGACCCATCGGGGCCGGCGGCGAAGGTCAGCACGCTGTAGCGGTTGCGCGCCGCGTCCGCCACGAGTGCGCGCCCGATCAAGGGCTCGCCCACCCCGGTGATGAGCTTGGTGGCCTCGGTGGCCATGGCGGTGCCGGCCTGCCCCACCACCGAACCCAGCACGCCCACCTGCGGGCTCGCGGGCGTCGTGCCCGGCGGCGGCACGTGTGGGTAGACCATGCGCAGGGTGGTGGCCGGCACCCCCGCCGGCGGCCGCGACCAGAACACCGACACCTGGAAGCCCATCGACACCACGGTGCCCCACACCAACGGCACGCCGCTGTCGGCACACCAATCGGCCACCAGGTACTTGGCCGCGAAGTTGTCGGTGCAGTCGATCACGAGGTCCCACTCGGCGCCATGGGCGTCGAGGAAATCGCGGGTGACATTGCCGAATTGTTCGACGCGCACCGAGGCGTCCAGCGCGCCGAGCCGTCGCGCCGCCGACTCGGGCTTGGCCATGCCCACATCGGCCTCGCCGTGCAGCAGCTGGCGGGCCAGGTTGGTCACCTCCACCACATCGGAGTCGCACACACCCAGCGTGCCGACGCCGGCCGCGGCGAGGTACAGCAGCACCGGTGAGCCCAGTCCGCCCGCGCCCACCACGAGCACGCGGGCCGCCCGCATGCGGGCCTGGCCGGCGGGTCCGATGCCCGCCACCAACCAGTTGCGACGATGCCGGGCCAGGCGCGGATCGTCGGCGTCCACATCCTCAACCGGGGTTGACAAGGGGATTCGCACGCCCATCAGGCGATTCCCGACCAGCTGTGCGTGCCGTCGGCAAGCTGTTGGTTCTTCCACACCGGCAGCTCGGCCTTCACCTGGTCGACCAGGTCGGTGACCGCGGCGAAGGCGGGTCCGCGGTGTGGGGCGGCCACGACCACCACCATCGCCGTATCGCCCACCTCGAGGTGTCCGATGCGGTGCCAGGCCTCGATGCGGCCCAGTCCGTCACGCTCGCCGATGCCGGCGGCAATGCGTGCCAACACCCGTTCGGCGCTGGGGTGCGCCGAGTAGTCGATGGCCTGCACCTGCGTGCCGGCGTCGTGGTTGCGCACCACCCCCGCGAAGGTCACCAGCGCCCCGCAGCGGGGGTCCGCCGCGGCCTGCGTGATCGCGGCCGCATCGAGCGGTTCGGAGGTGATGCCGGTGCGGATGTCAGTCATGGATTCCTCCCAGGATGCGGATGTGGCCGTGCGGGGCAGGCCCGGAGTTGGCGTCGGTGCGCGGGGTGGATGGTGCGCGGGGTGGACGGTGCGCGTGCCGATCAGCCGCCGGCGAAGGGCGGCAGCACGTCGACCACCGCACCCGCGGGCAGCGGCGCATCACGGTCGGCGGGGCGCTCGTTCACCAGGAAACTCGACACCCGGAGCACCTTGGCGAGCCCGGCGTGGCGTCCGGCAAGGTGGTCGACGAGCTCGCCCAGCGTGGTGGGGTGCTTGTCGACGCTGATCTCCTGCGCGCCGATCTCGTCGAGGCCGATCTGCTCGGAATCGGTGCCGGCAGCTTCGGCGGCGGCGGCGAAGTAGCGGATGTGCGTCATGGGCTTCTCGCTCTGTTCGGGGGATTGGGAATCGTGCTGCCCGGTGGTGCGTGTCAGCACCAGCTCGGCCTCCATGCCGGGTCCGGGTAGATAGCGTGCGACCACATCGTCGCAGGCAGTGAGCTCAAGTGCACGCTCGACCATGCCGCGACGCAACTCCAGCGCCAGGGGATCGGGCTCCGGGGTGCCGGGTTCGTCGCCGTCGCCACCTGCTGGACGGCCCACGGGCTGGCCGAACGGGATGGCGGTGAGCACCAGGGTGGTCGCCTGCTGCGGGTGGACATGCACCCCAAACCCGAAGATGTTGAGGAACATCCGGATCTTCTCGAGGTGGTCGGCCAGCGGGAACTGCGATTCGGGCAGCGAGAAATCGTGGTGGTCGGGCACCTTCATCAGCGTCAGGGCACGTCCGCCCCAGTCGCAGCCCACCCGGCGGGCGGCGCGCAGCGGATCGGGGACGTTGGCGCGCAGGTAGTCGAGGAAGGCCGCGCAGACCTGGTCGAACAGCTGGGGTGCACCCACGGGCCCGGCGGGCACGTGTGCCGAATAGCCCAGGGCCGGGCGTCCGCGTCCCGACGCCGGGAGCCGCTGCGAGGTGACCAGCCCGATCCGCAGCAGCGCGTCGAGCGTCTCGCGCACCGAGCTGACGTGGCGGCCCAGCTCGTGGGCCAGCTCGGTGACGGTGACCGGCGAGGCATGCGCGCCGATGCGTGCCAGCAGCGTGTACTGCGCGCCGGTCAGGTGCGTGATGGTGTCCAGTTGGAGCGTGGTGGACGCCATGTCGCCGGTGTGCGCTGTGGACGCAGCGTTGTCAGTGGACGCAGCGCCGGTCTTGGACACAGTGCCGGTCCTGGACGCGGTGCCGGCTTTGGACACCGTGCCCACTGGAGACGCAGCGCCGACTTTGGACGCAGTGCCCATTGGAGCCGCAGTGCCCGTGGTGGACGCAGTGCCGGCCGCCTGCACGGTCACCAGCCGCGCGGCTTCGGGGTGGCGGCCACCTCGCCCTTGCGGGAGCGGTAGACCACATAGGGACGCGTCGGATAGCCGATCGGTGCTGACAGCACGTGCACCAGGCGCGTGAACGGCCACACGCAGAACAACAGCATGCCCGCCACGATGTGCAGCTGGAACGCCAACGGCACGGTGGCCATCAACTCGGGTTGCGGGTTGAAGGTGGGGATCGAGCGGAACCACACCGAGATCGTCTCGCGGTAGTTGTAGCCCGGATCGCCCAGCACCTGCGTGCTCACGGTGGCGATCGTGCCCAGGATGATCGGAATGCACATCAGCACATAGGTGACGATGTCCATGCGCGTGGTGGCCAGTCGCACCGACTTCACCACGATGCGCCGGTAGAGCAGTCCGCCCAGGCCGATCAGGGTGGCCAGCGCCGCCAGGGACCCGAGCACGGTGGCGCCCAGGTGGTACATCTGCTCGGACACGCCCAGCGCGCCCGTCCACGACTCGGGGATCGCCAGCCCCACCACATGGCCGGCGGCCACGCACAGGATGCCCAGGTGGAACATCGGCGAACTCCACCGCAGCAGCGCCGACTCATTCCACTCGCTGGACCGGCTGGTCCAACCGAACTGGTCGGTGCGGTAGCGCCACACCAATCCGGTGACCAGCAGCACGATCGACACATAGGGCAGGGCCACCCACAACAACATTTCAACCAGTGACATGGTGCTCACTTCCCTCTTCCGTGGGGGCTGGGCGCGTGCGGATTGGACGCGTGGAGCCCGGGTTCGTGGGTGTTGGGCTCGTGGGGGCCGGGTTCGTGGGGGCCGTGTTCGTGGGGCCCGGGCTCTCGGGTGTTGGGCTCGAGGGGCTCATGCAGGGTGGGACGCCCCACGCCCACCAACTCGGTGGGCGGGCCCTGGGCGATGAGGCGGCGATAGGCGGCCATGGTCTCGTCGCTGGCGGCGGGCAGGGTGCGCACGATGGCCTCCAGCAGGTGGGCATAGGGCGAGTGCGCCGACCGCAGTGCCGTGCGGATCACCTCCAGCCCCTCCCGGTTGGCGGCCAACAGCGCCTCGCCGGTGCCGGTGTCGTCCAGCGCGCACAGCTCGAGCACGATCGGCAGGTAGTCGGGCAGCTCCTCGCGGACCTGGCTGAAACCGGCCCGGCGCATCGCCTCACGGAACGCCAACAGCGCCTGCCCGCGGCCACGGGTGTCGCCGTGGGTGAAATAGGTCAGGGACAGCGCGCAGCGTCGCCGCTGGTCGAACACCTCCACATAGTGTTCCTGCAGCGCCCGGACGCCCAACTGCTCGGCGGCCGCGCAGAAGGCGTCGATCTCCTCGCGCACCGGGGCCGGCAGCGCCCCCACTTCGGCGCGCACCGCACCCAGGGTGGTGGCGAGCGCCTCGTCGGGATAGTCGAGCAGCAGCGAACAGGCCATCCGCGCGATGCGGCGCGGGGCGTCGTCAAGCGTCACGGTGTCGGCCACCGGCACGCTGGGAAGGCCCACGAACTCGCCCATCAGATCACCTCCAACGGCAGGGTCGGGCCGCCGGGGGTGTGCCCGCCGGGGAAGGCGCGGGCGTCATATCCCACCGGGCAGCCCTCGAGCTCGGTGATGCCGGGCGGCATCTCGGGATGCGTGGTGGGAATCACGAAGCGGTCGTCGTACTTGGCAATCGACAGCAGCCGGTACATCGCCTGCACCTGCTCGCCGCTCATGCCCACCGCCGCCGCGATCGACTCGTCGGGCGGGTTGTCCATGAACACATCGCGCATATAGGAGCGCATCGCTGCCAACCGGCGCAGCGACAGCTCCACGGGGGCGGGATCGCCGGCCGTGAACAGCCCGGCCAGGTAGTCGAGCGGAATGCGCATCTGCGAGATGGCCGACAGCAGCACCTTGTGGTCCTCGCCGTCGCTGCCACTGGCGGTGACCGCGTCGACCACCGGGCTCAGCGGCGGCACGTACCAGACCATCGGCATCGTGCGGAATTCCGGATGCAGGGGCAGCGCCACGCCATAGGTGGAGATGAGGTCCCACACCGGCGACGCCTGCGCGGCGTCGATCCACGAGTGGGGCACGCCGTCGGCCTGCGCCCGGGCCACCACCTCGGGATCGTGGGGGTCGAGCAGGATCTCGCGCTGGGCACGGTAGAGGTCGTGTTCGTCGGCCTGCGACGCGGCCCACGACACCCGGTCGGCGTCGTAGAGCAGCACGCCGAGGTAGCGCAGCCGCCCCACGCAGGTTTCGGAGCACACCGTGGGCATGCCGGCCTCCAGACGCGGATAGCACAGCGTGCACTTCTCGGCCTTGCCGGTCTTGTGGTTGAAATAGACCTTCTTGTACGGGCAGCCCGACACGCACATCCGCCAACCACGGCAGCGGTCCTGGTCAACCAGCACGATGCCGTCCTCGGCGCGCTTGTACATGGCGCCCGAGGGGCAGGCCGACACGCAGGTGGGGTTGAGGCAGTGCTCGCAGATGCGCGGCAGGTAGAACATGAACGAGTCCTCGATGGTCTTGGCCACCTGCAGGTTCATCGCCTTCAGCACGGGGTCGGAGTCGAGGGTCTCCATCGAGCCGCCCAGGTCGTCGTCCCAGTTGGGCCCCCACTCGATGGTGTCGATATGGCGCCCATCGGTGGACGACGTGGCGCGCGCCACCGGGATGTTGCGCTCCCCGGCCGGGGCGGTGAGCAGCTTGTCGTATTCGTAGGTCCACGGCTCGTAGTAGTCATTGACGTCGGGCAGCGTGGGATTGGCGAAGATGTTCGCCAGCGTCCTGGCCCGGCCGCCCTGACGCGGCACCAGCGCGCCGGACTTCGTGCGACGCCACCCGCCCTTCCAGCGGTCCTGGTCCTCCCAGGTGCGCGGATAGCCCACGCCGGGACGGGTCTCCACATTGTTGAACCAGGCGTATTCCATGCCCTCGCGGTTGGTCCACACCTGCTTGCAGGTGACCGAGCAGGTGTGGCACCCGATGCACTTGTCGAGGTTCATGATCATTGCGATCTGCGCCATGACCTTCATCAGAACTGCACCTCCTGGCCGCGGCGGCGAATGAGGGTGACCTCGTCGCGCTGGTTTCCGGTGGGGCCGTAGTAATTGAACGAATATGACAACTGGGCATATCCGCCGATCAAATGCGTCGGCTTGATCATGATGCGGGTCAGCGAATTATGGATTCCGCCGCGCTTTCCGGTGCTCTCGTTGAGCGGGGTGTTCATCGTGCGTTCCTGGGCGTGGTGCATGAACACCGTGCCGGCCGGAATGCGGTGCGAGACGATCGCCCGCGCCGACACCACCCCGTTGCGGTTGTGCGCCTCGACCCATTCGTTGTCGCGCACGCCGATGCGCTCCGCGTCGGCGGGGCTCATCCAGATGGTCTGCCCGCCCCGGCCCAGCGTGAGCATATAGGGATTGTCGTAGTACTGGGAATGGATGGCCCATTTGTTGTGCGGGGTGAGATATCGCACGGCCACCTGGGTTTCCCCCGTGGCGGTGCTACGTGCCTCGCCGAGCGCCTGCCCACCATAGATATGGGCCATGTCCAGCGGTGGACGGAATATCGGCAGGGCTTCGCCCAGGTCGATCATCCAATCATGGTCGAGATAGAATTGCGGACGCCCGGTGAGCGTATGCCACGGCTTGTTGCGTTCCACATTCTGCACGAATGCCGAATAGCGTCGTCCGCCATGTTCCGAACCCGACCATTCCGGTGAGGTGATCACCGAGCGCGGCTGCACGGCGGTGTCGGCGAAGCTGATCCGCTTGTCCTCGTCGGCGGCGGCCAGGTCGGCCAACTGGGTGCCGGTGCGCGCCTCCAGGGTGCGGAAGCCCTGGGTGGCGAGGCGTCCGTTGGTGGTGCCCGACAGCTTGAGCACGGCGTCGGCGGCCTTGATGTCGGTGTCGACCAGGGGCCTGCCGGCCCCGGCGCCGCGGCCCTGGTCGGCGCGTCCGTTCAGCTCGCCGAGCTCGTCGAGCTCGCGGTCGGGATGGAAGGCGACCGTCTTGGTGGTCATGCCGGCGCTGGCCAGCAGCGGGCCGAGCGTGTCGAACTTGTTGCCGATCTGGGTGTAGTCGCGCTCCACAGCCACGATCCTGGGCATGGTGACGCCCGGCACCCAGCCCCGCTCGGCGTCCACGACGCCACCGGGGGTGGCCAGCTCGTCGGGCGAGTCGTGGGTGAGCGCCACCGCCAGCGCGTCGGTCTGGGTGCCCAGGTGGGTGGCCGCCATGCGTGAGATGAGATGCGCCAGCTCCTGGAAGGTCTGGAAGTCGGTGCGGGCCTCCCACGGCGGGTCGACCGCCGCGTTGAACGAGTGCACGAAGGGATGCATGTCGGTGCTCGACAGGTCGTGCTTCTCGTACCAGGTGGCCGCCGGCAGCACCACGTCGGAGTGCAGGGTGGTGGAGGTGTTGCGGAAGTCGGCGGTCCACATCAGGTCGAGCTTGCCGGCGGGTGCCTCGTCGCGCCAGGTCATCGAGGCGGGACGATGGTCGGCGTCGAGCTCGCTGGCCTGCACGTCGTTGTCGGCGCCCAGCATGTGGCGCAGGAAGAACTCGGTGCCCTTGGCCGACGAGCCGAGCAGGTTGGTGCGCCAATTGGCCAGCACGCGGGGCATGTTCTCGGGTGCGTCGGGATCCTCGGCGGCGAAGTGCAGGCGCCCGGCGCGTAGTTCGCCGGACACATAGTCACCCGGCGCCATGCCGGCCTCGTGGGCCTGGCGTCCCAACTCGAGGGGCGAACGGTCGAAGGTGGGGTAGCTGGGCATCCAGCCGCGCTGGGCCGATTCCACCAGGCAGTCGGCCGTCGTCTTGCCGGCGAACGACGCCCCTCCCAGCGGGTTGGCCATCGCGTCGGCGCGTGCCCCGTCGTAGCGCCACTGGTCGGTGGTGAGGTAGAACCAGCCGGTGGCGATCATCTGCCGGGCCGGGCGCTGCCAGTCGAGGGCGAACGCGTAGTTCGAGAACCCGGTGACCGGACGCACCTTCTCCTGGCCCACGTAATGGGCCCAGCCACCGCCGTTGACGCCCTGGGTGGCGCACATCGTGGTGAGCGCCAGGAAGGTGCGGTAGATGAGGTCGGCGTGGAAGTAGTGGTTGACGCCGGCGCCCATGAGGATCATCGACCGGCCCTTCGACTCCAGGGCATTGAGGGCGAATTCGCGGCCGATCTTGATGGCGGCACCGCTGGCGACGCCGGTGAGTTCCTCCTGCCAGGCGGGGGTGCCCGGCGTGGAGGCGTCGTCGTAGCCGGTGGGCCACTGGCCGGGCAGGCCCTCGCGTCCCACGGCGTACTGGGCCAGCAGCAGGTCGAAGACGGTGGTCACCAGGCGGCCATTGATCCGACGCGCCGGCACGCCGCGGCGCACGGTGCCGCCGCCGAGGCTGGCCTGGCCGGGCTGGGTGGGCAGGTCGAAGCGCGGCAGGGTCACCTCCACCGGCGTCCAGTCGTCGGTGTCCATCAGCGACAGCACCGGGGTGACGCCGTCGAGGGTGAGGTTCCAGTGCCCGGCGCCCTGGTCGCCGAAGTGGTCGGCGAGCGTGCCGCCGGGGTCCTTCACGGTGCCGTCGGCGTCGAGCACCAGCGGGCGGAACGCCTGGTTGTCGGTGCGTTCGGTGGTGCCGGCCGGCATCTTGTCGGCGGTCAGGAACTTGCCGGGGACGACCTGTGTGGCCGCGTTGGTGGCGGGGCTGCCTGAGGCGGGGGCGTCGGTGGCGGCGTCGTCCAGCTCAATGAGGAAGGGCGCGTCGGAATAGCGGCGCATGTAATCGAGGAAGAACGGCTCGCGGCGCCTGACATGGAACTCGGACAGGATCACATGGCCCATGGCCTGGGCCAGCGCGGCGTCCGTGCCGGGGGCCACGCGCAGCCAGTCGTCGGCGAACTTGGTGTTGTCGGCGAAGTCGGGGCTCACCGCCACGACCTTCTGGCCGTGGTAGCGCGCCTCGGTCATGAAGTGCGCGTCGGGTGTGCGGGTGAGCGGCACATTGGAGCCCCACATGATCAGGTACTGCGCGTTGAACCAGTCGCCCGATTCGGGCACGTCGGTCTGGTCGCCGAACACCTGCGGGCTGGCCGGCGGCAGGTCGGCGTACCAGTCGTAGAAGCTCAGCATCGGCGCGCCCAGCAGCTCGTGGAAGCGCGATCCGGCGGCGTAGGAGATCATGCTCATCGCCGGGATCACCGAGAACCCGGCGATGCGGTCGGGCCCGTAGGCCTTGATGGTGTGCACATAGGACGCGGCGATGATCTCGGTGGCCTCCTCCCAGCTGACGCGCACCATGCCACCGTGCCCGCGCGCCGACTTGTAGCTGCGCGAGATGGCGGGGTCGTCGGTGATCGACGCCCAGGCCAGCACCGGGTCGCCCAGGCGTTCGCGGGCCTCGCGGTAGGGGTCGAGCAGCGCCGAGCGCACATAGGGGTGCTTCACGCGGTTGGGCGAGTGTGTTGGGTCGGCACATAGGTGACAGGTGATGGGTGACACCTGAGTCGGCACA
>OLOA01000190.1_pt1 | contig 68032 bp, 56 predicted proteins | sample 1672201 | NCBI WGS metagenome assembly OLOA01 (sample SAMEA3136658, study PRJEB25190) | human gut metagenome
GATAGGGGTCTCCAAAACCTTTGGTGGGAGTTCGATTCTCTCATCCCCTGCTCTTTAAAAACACCTGTTTAGGTGTTTTTTTATTTATAGTAATTTAAATTAAATTTTTATAGAGGAGAATTATATGAAAAAAACAAATAACAGCGTGCTTTCGCAATATCGGGGTGCGTTAATGGGAATATCCATCATATTGATTATAGTTTTTCATTTTACGGATGACTGTCATTATTACTCCTATCATTTTAGTGGCTGGATTTCCTTCTTTTGGAGATATATTTCATCATCAAGTGTGGATGCATTTTTATTCTTTTCTGGTCTGGGGTTATATTATTCCATGAAAAAAAGATCAGATGTTAGAAGTTTTTACATAAGAAGATTAAAAAGAATTCTGATTCCTTATTGCATCGTAGCCGTACCCTCTTATATTTTACTGGATGTCTGTGTAGATAAAACAGGATGGGGAGAAGCCATAAAAGACTTCACATTTATCACATTTTTCAGTGATGGAGACAGGCTTTACTGGTATATTGGACTTATGCTGTTATGCTATCTGATTTATCCCTATATCTTTCAGATTGTGGATAGCGCACGGGACGCAATAGATGGAGAGATCCGGCTGATTTCCATGGTAAGTGCTGTTACCGTATTGGCACTTGTAATTGCATTATATGAGAAAGAGGTGTTTGGAAATGTAAATATTGCTTTGCTTCGTCTGCCTGTTTTTATAGCGGGCTGTTTTTATGGCAGATCCAGCTATGAAAAAAGGGAAAGTTATTGGAAATGGTTGATTCTTTTTGCGTTATCCGGCTATTTGCTCACCATGCTTCCAAGTGGATCTCCTATTTTTGCAAGGTATGTGACTGGAATTTTTAATATCTCATGTTGTGCGGGAATTGCCTGGATCTTTTCCCAGTTATCTATGCGCCCGGTTATAAGAATACTGGAATGGTTTGGTGCTCATTCGCTGGAATTGTATCTGGTACATGTTACCATACGAAAATTTATGAAGGGAGCAGCATTTCATACATGCCGTCTGCGTTACGAACTGGTGCTGGTATGCAGTTCCATTGTGATTGCATGGATACTTCAGATCCTTGTCCGGTATATAACAGATCATTTGCTTAAGGAAAAGAGGTAAGACCTATGACCCTACAGCAGTTACATCAGGTAATTACGATTGCAGAAAGCCGCTCCATGAACGAAGCATCCCGAAAACTGTTTGTCTCACAGCCCAATCTGTCTGCGGTTGTGCGCGAACTGGAAGAAGAAACAGGAATCACCATTTTTATCCGGTCAAACCGCGGAATCGTGCTTACACCGGAGGGAGAGGAATTTATCGGATATGCCAAGCAGGTCGTGGAGCAGTATCATTTGCTGGAATCCCGTTATATTTCGTCTGCATCCAAAAAGAAATTTTCTGTGTCCATGCAGCATTATACCTTTGCGGTCAAGGCATTTGTGGAAGTGGTCAAGGCTGTCGGAATGGAAGAATATGAATTTGCCGTGCATGAGACACAGACGAATCAGGTAATCGAAAATGTGCGTAACATGAAAAGTGAGCTGGGAATTCTCTTCCTGAGCAAATTTAATGAAGCAGTACTCCAGAAACTTTTCAGGGAAAATGATGTGATTTTTGAAGAACTGTTTACCTGTGACACCTATGTATATCTGTGGAAAGGACATCCGCTGGCACAAAGGGATGTAATTTCCATGAAAGAACTGCAGGAATATCCATGTCTTGTGTTCGAACAGGGGAAAAATAATTCCTTTTATTTTGCCGAAGAGATGAAAAGTACCTATGAATATAAGAAGATGATCCATGCGGATGACCGGGCGACCATGCTGAATCTGATGGTTGGTCTGAATGGTTATACACTCTGTTCCGGGATTATCTGTGAAGAATTAAACGGTAATGATTATGCGGCAGTGCCGCTGGCAGAGAGCGAAAAGATGCGGATCGGCTATATCCGGCACAAGGGGATAAAGGTCAGTCCGATCGGAGAATTATATGTGGATATTCTGAAAAAAAGTGGGAAACCACTTTAAAAAAATTAGTTTTCGTCAAAAAATCCCTGTTTTTGTGATTGGAAAGGCAATTTTTTGGAGAAATTGCATAAGATAGCAGGTATAAATATAAATACACGAAAAAAAACGGTAGGAATCTGAGTAAAACGGTTGCGCGTTTACCGTCATTATGCAGGAAAAACCTAAGAAATATAGAGTTTGCGGAACTTTGACAGATGAAAAAAAAAGTGGCATAATCGTTTCTAAACTCGGGGATGATAAAAATAATATCTTGTTTAAAGGTAGAAAGAGGTGTTGGATTATGTATGAAACTGTTAAAGTAATTCGGTTATCAGACATGGATGAAGTAAAAGATTTCGTACGTGCTGCAGGTGGTTGTGATTTTGATATTGATGTAAAATGTGACAGAACATTCATTGATGCAAAGTCATTGCTTGGTATGATTGGACTTGGCGTAAAAAAGAATCTTCAGGTTTGCTACGGTGGAAAGAATGAAAATTTCGAAAACGTAGTTGCTAAATTTGCAGTGGCATAATACAATTATTATATCGTGACTATGGAACTTTAAGTCCCGCTCCGTATTCCGGAGCGGGGCTTTTTATTGTAAAATAATGGAACAAATAAAAACCCGCTTCATACAACAGGAAAATACCCGCGGGAGAAAGGAGGTGTACATGCAGGAATTACATATCTCTGTGAGAAATCTGGTAGAGTTTATTTTCCGGGCAGGAGATATCGATAATCGTGCCGGAAAGCTGGCGAGTGCAGAGGCCATGATGGAAGGCAGCCGTATCCACCGGAAAATTCAAAAAAGCATGGACACCTCCTACCAGGCGGAAGTACCGCTGAAAATTGAATGGAAAGCCAACGATTACGTACTGGTCGTGGAAGGACGTGCAGACGGAATCGCCTATGGAAAATTTCAGCCGGATCTGCCGGCTGCGACGGAGTCTGTGCTGCAACCGGAGATGGAGTTTGCGGCGGAAATCCCTCCGGAAGAAGAAATCAGCTTCATCGATGAGATCAAGGGTGTATATAGAAACGTTGCGGCAATGGAACAGCCGGTCTACGTGCATAAAGCCCAGGCAATGTGCTATGCGTATATCTATGCGAAACAGAACCGTCTGGAGCGGATCGGCGTGCAGATGACCTACTGCAATCTGGATACCGAGGAAATCCGGTATTTCCGGGAGATTTTCGATTATGAGACACTGACCGTGTGGTTTGGCCATCTGATCGAAGATTATCGGAAATGGGCGGACTGGCAGATTGCATGGAAAAAACAACGGCAGGAGAGCATTCATGGACTGGAGTTTCCATTTCCGTACCGGGAAGGGCAAAAGAAGCTGGTTGCAGATGTTTATCGTACAATTTTGCGGGGAAAGAATCTGTTTATCGAGGCACCGACCGGTGTGGGCAAAACAATTTCCACAATCTTTCCGGCGGTAAAAGCAGTGGGAGAAGGGCTGGCAGACCGGATCTTTTATCTCACGGCAAAGACCATCACAGCAACTGTGGCAAAAGAAACGTTCGCACTGCTGGAAGAACAGGGCTATCGTGCCAAAGTGATCCAGATTACAGCAAAAGAAAAACTCTGCCTGTGTGAAGAGATGGACTGCAACCCGGTAAACTGTCCATATGCAAAGGGACATTTTGACCGGGTGAACGATGCGGTGTTTGATCTCTTGCAGAAATCCAACCTGTTTACCAGAGAAGAAGTTTTAGCGCAGGCGAAAGAATATCAGGTGTGCCCGTTTGAGATGAGTCTGGATGTGGCAACCTGGGTGGACAATATTGTCTGTGATTACAATTACGTATTCGATCCGAATGTATATCTGAAACGCTTTTTTCAGGAGGGGATAAAGGGAGACTATCTGTTCCTGGTGGATGAGGCACATAACCTCGTGGATCGCAGCAGGGAGATGTACAGTGCCGATCTGTACAAAGAAGACGTGCTTGCAGTGAAGCGGATCATGAAAGCGCACAGCCGTACGATCTGCCGTATCCTGGACAAATGCAACAAAGCCATGCTGGAAATGAAACGTGAGTGTGAGCACTACCAGATTCTGGACAGTGTGGGAACGTTGACCTTCCACCTTATGCGGCTGGCCTCCCAGATGGATGAATTTTTGGAAAAACCGCGGGAATTTCCGGAGAAGAAAACGGTGCTGGATTTTTACTTTGCGCTGCGCAATTTCCTGAATATCTATGATCTGGTGGATGACCATTACGTGATCTACAGCCAGATGACGGAGGAAGGCCAGTTCCGGATCCGGCTCTTTTGTGTAGATCCGTCGGTCAATCTGCAGAAATGCATCGATAAAAGCAATTCCACGATCTTTTTCTCCGCAACGCTCCTGCCGATCGGATACTACAAGCGGCTACTTTCCACGGACGAGGATAACTATGCCATTTATGCGCAGAGTACGTTTGCCCAGACACAGAGACTTCTCGCATTTGGCCGGGATGTGAGCACAAAATATACGCGGAGGAACAGAAAAGAATACGAAAAAATCGCGGACTATATCGGTGCAGTCACAGAAGCACAGCAGGGAAATTACATGGTGTTTTTCCCGTCTTACCGGCTGATGCAGGATGTATATGAGGTCTTTGCCGGGAAGGCGGTCGATTCGTGCGAGATTCTGATGCAGCATAGTAATATGAAAGAACACGAAAGAGAAGCGTTTTTGGAAGAATTTGAAAAAGAGCGCCAGGGGACACTCGTTGCGTTCTGTGTGATGGGTGGAATTTTCGGGGAAGGCATTGATCTGAAAAACGACCGGCTGATCGGTGCCATCATCGTGGGAACCGGACTTCCGCAGGTCAGCGATGAACGTGAAATTTTAAAGAATTATTATGATGAGCGGGGATTGTCCGGATTTGACTATGCGTTCCGCTATCCGGGAATGAACAAAGTCCTGCAGGCAGCAGGGCGCGTGATCAGGACCAGCGAGGACCGCGGCGTGATCCTTCTGCTGGATGAACGTTTCCTGCAACGCGAATACGGAGCGCTTTTTCCGAGAGAATGGGAAAAGAGAAGCGTCTGTGGTCTGCCGCAGCTGCGGGAAGAAGTGAGCCGGTTCTGGTCAGACGTCCGGGAGGAGCTTTAAAAACTCTTCGGTGGAGGCAGAAACCGGAAGGGTAGGGTTTAACGAAGCCACCAGCTGCCGCTGCGGGATCGTTTCCTGCGTGCGGACGAGAAAGAGATCCTCCGGCTTGTGTTTCAGACAAAAATCCGGGATAAAAGCAATTCCAAGACCGATGCGGGCCATGTCAATGAGCAGATCGTTGCTGCTGAGCTCTACCTGAGGCAGCAGTTCCAGCTGATGCTGCAGGAAAATGTGGTGCAGAAACTCACTCGTTGTGCTCTTGCGGTCTAACATCATGAGCGGATAGGTGCCAAGCTCCGAGAAAGGAACGATGCGGTCCGCCAGATCAAAATATGCCGGATTGGCGACGAACACATCCGAGAAAGAGCCAACCGTTTTCTGAATATAGGAAGGATTCAGATGCGGGTTTGGAAAATTTGTGATAATCAGATCTACCCGGCGCTGCTCTAACAGGTCTACACAGCCCACCGAGCTGGCATTGGTGATTTTAATCGGAACATCCGGGAATTTCCGATGGAATTTCTGCAGATATGGCAGAAGAAAATAGCGGCAGGTCGTGTCGCTGGCACCGATATGCAGCTGTCCTAAACCAAGAGAGCCGGATTCTAAAAGCTGGCTTTCGCCGCGTGAGATCAGATTCATGGCAGGTTCCACATGTTTCAGAAGCAGAGCACCGGCAGGAGTCAGCTGCACTTTTTTTGTGCTGCGGATAAAAAGCGGCTGTCCCAGCTTCCGCTCTAATGTTTTGATAGACTGGCTTACCGCTGACTGGGAGATAAAAAGCTTCTTACTTGCATCCGAAAATGAGAGAGAGCTTGCAACATAATAGAAAACCTTGTATAATTCATAATTGATATCCATCGATCATATCCTCAGTAGTATAGTATAGTATAGTATAGGATATATTATATACCTTTCACAAAGGAGAGAAAAGGAGATTATCATGAAAAAGGGAATTTTGAAAACCTTATGCGGATTGATGGCGGCACTCATGCTGCTTGTGTTCGCAGGAACACCCGTTACAACTCAGGCAGCAAAACTGCCATATTACATTAAAATCAATCGTCAGCAGAACTGTGTGACCGTATATGCACTTGATTCCAAAGGCAAATATACCAAACCGGTCAAAGCATTTGCCTGCTCTGTCGGTGTCAACAATGCCACCCCGACAGGAACCTTTGCGATTCCGGCAAAATACCGCTGGCATACACTTATGGGCGGTGTGTACGGACAGTATTGCAGCCGTATTCACGGTGGTGTGCTGTTCCACTCTGTTTTTTACAGTTCACAGGACCCGAGCAAGCTGGCATACAATTCTTATAACCGTCTGGGACAGACGGCATCCCACGGATGTGTCCGTCTGAATGTGGAAGATGCCAAGTGGATCTATGACAACTGCCCGGTAGGAACCAAAGTAACCATCTATGACAGCAAAGATCCGGGACCGCTGGGCAAACCTACCCCGATCCGTATTGATGTAAACAGTCCGTACCGCGGATGGGATCCAACCGATCCGGATCCGAGAAATCCATGGCTGAAACTCCGTCCGACGATTAAGGGAATCGCGAATAAAACCATCGAGAGAACCAATCGTAAAGTAGACCTCAAAAAGGGAGTGAAAGCTTCTGATTACAGAGGAAAGACCCTTAAATTTACCGTTTCCGGAAAAGTCAATGCGGCAAAGACCGGAAAATATAAGATTACATACACCGCAAAAGATGCCAAAGGAAGCAAGACCAAAAAGAGCATCATAATTACCGTAAAAGATACGAAAGCACCATCCATCAGCCTGAAGCGAAAGACACTGACCTACAATAAAGCCGTTTCCAAAGAAAAACTGGTTTCTGCAATTAAGGCAGATGTAGTGGCAAAGGATCTGGGGAAGAAACTTGTTTCAAAATATGTTTTCGTAAATACCCAGGAAGTACAGAAAGCAGTTACTGCCATGAAAAACAAAAAGTACGGAACTTACAGTGTGACCGTATATGCCAAAGATACGGCAGGAAATAAATCCAGAAAGCTGAAAGTAAAGATTAATTTTGTAAATCCAAACCCGGGTACCGATCAGCCGGATCAGCCGGAACCGGACACTCCGGGCGTTGTAACGGACAGTGCAATTACCGTACAGTAATTTCATAAGAACAGGTAATAGATATCGTAAGCGATATTAATTTTACTTAATTGTCAACCCATGATACAATAACATAAAGATCAATAGAATGCCCCCGAATACAGGGGGCATTCCGTTTCGCAAAAGAAGGAGGTAAATCCAATGGGCAATGTACGTCGTGTGTACGTAGAAAAGAAACCGGATTTTGCCGTAAAGGCAAAAGAATTAAAACATGAGGTAAAGCATTATCTCGGAATCGCTGCAGATCAGGTGCGAGTTCTGATCCGTTATGATGTGGAAAATGTATCGGATGCCACTTACCAGAAGGCATTGCAGACGGTATTTTCCGAGCCGCCAGTGGATGATATTTATGAGGAGAACTTTGACGCAGAAGGCGGAAACGTATTTTCCGTAGAATTCCTGCCGGGACAGTTCGACCAGAGAGCGGATTCCGCAGAGCAGTGCGTGAAGCTTTTAAATGAGGATGAGGAGCCGATCATCCGCAGCGCGACGACCTATGTGATCAAGGGTGACATCACAGAGGATGAGTTAGAGGCGATCAAAAAGTATTGTATCAATCCGGTAGATTCCCGTGAGACCGGTATGGACAAGCCGGATACCCTCGTACAGAATTTCGATGAGCCGGCAGACGTGGCAGTTTTCGACGGATTTATCGACATGGCAGAAGCACACTTAAAGGAACTGTACAGCTCTTTAAATCTTGCCATGACCTTTAAGGATTTCTTACATATCCAGAATTACTTCAAAAATACCGAGAAGCGGAATCCGTCCGTGACAGAGATCCGCGTGCTTGATACTTACTGGAGTGACCATTGCCGTCATACCACCTTCTCGACAGAACTGAAAAATGTGAAGTTTGATGAAGGATTTTACCAGGCACCAATCAAAAAGACTTACGAAGAATATCTTGATACCCACAAGAAACTGTATGCGGGACGCGATGACAAGTTTGTCTGCCTGATGGATCTGGCACTGCTTGCCATGAAACGTCTGAAAAAAGAAGGAAAACTTGCAGATCAGGAAGAATCTGACGAGATCAATGCATGTTCCATCGTGGTACCGGTGGAAGTAGATGGAAAGACAGAGGAGTGGCTTGTAAACTTTAAGAACGAGACACACAACCATCCGACCGAGATTGAGCCGTTCGGTGGTGCTGCTACCTGTTTAGGCGGAGCCATCCGTGATCCGCTTTCCGGAAGAACTTATGTGTATCAGGCAATGCGTGTGACCGGAGCCGCAGATCCAACCGTATCCGTAAAAGATACGATTGAGGGTAAACTGCCACAGAAGAAGATCGTGCGCGAGGCAGCCAGAGGTTACAGCTCTTACGGAAACCAGATCGGACTGGCAACCGGATATGTCAAAGAAGTTTACCATCCGGATTATGTAGCAAAACGTATGGAGATCGGTGCTGTCATGGGTGCCGCACCGAGACGTGCCGTACAGAGACTGACCTCTGATCCGGGAGATAAGATTATCCTTCTGGGCGGACGTACCGGACGTGACGGTATCGGTGGAGCAACCGGATCTTCCAAGGCACATAATACAGAGTCCACATCGGTATGTGGTGCCGAGGTACAGAAAGGTAATGCACCGACTGAGCGTAAACTGCAGCGCCTGTTCCGCAGAGAAGAAGTCAGCCATATTATCAAAAAATGTAACGATTTCGGTGCCGGCGGTGTATCGGTAGCTATCGGTGAGCTTGCAGACGGACTGCGCGTGAATCTGGATAAAGTACCGAAGAAATATGCTGGTCTGGATGGAACGGAGATTGCAATCTCCGAGTCCCAGGAGCGTATGGCAGTGGTTGTCGCTCCGCAGGATGTCGAGCAGTTCCTTGCTTATGCAAAAGAAGAAAACCTTGAAGCAACCGAGGTGGCAGTTGTTACCGAGGAGCCGAGACTGATCTTAGAGTGGAGAGGAAAAGACATTGTCAATATTTCCCGTGCATTCCTCGATACCAATGGTGCGCATCAGGAAGCAGATGTCGAAGTCGAGATGCCAAAAGAGGAAGACAACTTCTTTAAAAAGATCGAACTTCCGAAAGTTGCAGATGCATTACAGAAAAACGACAACAAATCAGCATGGCTTGCCATGCTTGCGGATCTTAATGTATGTTCCCAGAAGGGACTTGTCGAGATGTTTGACGGTTCCATCGGTGCGGGAAGTGTCTACATGCCATACGGCGGCCGCTATCAGCTGACCGAGACACAGAGCATGGTTGCCAAACTTCCGGTTTTGAAAGGAAAATGCGATACCGTAACCATGATGTCCTACGGATTTGATCCGTACTTATCCTCCTGGAGTCCATACCACGGATCGGTATATGCCATACTGGAATCCCTTTCCCGTATCGTGACCGCCGGTGGTGACTACAAGAAAGTACGCTTCACCTTCCAGGAGTATTTCCGCAGAATGAGTGAAGATCCAAAGAGATGGAGCCAGCCGTTTGCAGCACTGCTCGGTGCATTTGATGCACAGATCGGTTTTGGTCTGCCATCCATCGGTGGAAAAGATTCCATGTCCGGAACCTTCAACGATATTGACGTGCCTCCGACACTGGTTTCTTTTGCAGTCGATGTGGCAAGAGAAAAAGATGTCATCACACCGGAACTGAAAGAAGCAGGAGATAAGCTGGTACTCTTTACGATCGAAAAGAACGCGTATGATCTGCCGGTATATGAGCAGGTGATGAAACTGTATGACAAGATTCATGAGCTGATCGGCAAGGGAGCAATCCGCAGTGCCTATGCACTTGACGGAAAAGGTCTGGCAGCAGCAGTCAGCAAGATGGCATTCGGTAACAAATTAGGTGTAACCATCGCCGATGATATGACTGCAGAAACCTTATTTGCACCGGGATTCGGTAATATTGTTGCAGAAGTAAAAGAAGAGTTTCTTCCTATTATAAAAGAAGCATCCGCAATCGTTATCGGAGAAGTGAACGACGCACAGAAATTCGTATACAAAGACATGGCTCTTTCCATGGATGAGGCACTCGATGCATGGCAGGGAACACTCGAGCGTGTATTCCCAACCCGCGCAACCGAGGATAAAGAAAAAGTACAGAGTGACGTATACGATACAAAGAACATCTATGTATGCAAAAACAAAGTCGCAAAGCCGACCGTATTCATTCCGGTATTCCCTGGAACAAACTGTGAGTACGACAGTGCGAAAGCGTTTGAGCGTGCAGGTGCCAATACAATTGTAAAAGTATTCAAGAATCTGAGTGCAGCAGACATCCGTGATTCTGTCGATGAATTTGTCAAGGCAATCAACCAGTCACAGATCATCATGTTCCCGGGTGGATTCTCCGCAGGAGATGAGCCGGAAGGATCTGCAAAGTTCTTTGCAACAGCATTCCGGAATGCAAAGATGACAGAGGCAGTAGGCAAACTGCTGTCAGAACGTGACGGATTGGCACTTGGTATCTGCAACGGATTCCAGGCACTGATCAAACTGGGACTTGTTCCTTACGGACAGATTCAGGCACAGAGTGCGGATTCCCCGACACTGACCTACAACACCATCAACCGCCACATCAGCAAGATGGTATATACCAAGGTCGTAACAAACAAATCCCCATGGCTGCAGCAGGCAAAGCTTGGTGCAACATACTGCAACCCGGCATCCCATGGAGAGGGACGTTTCGTAGCTCCGAAGGAATGGCTGGACAAGCTTTTTGCAAACGGACAGGTTGCCACCCAGTATGTCAATGAAGCCGGCGAGCCAACCATGGATGAAGAGTGGAATGTCAATGGTTCGTACATGGCGATCGAGGGTATCACCAGTCCGGATGGACGTGTACTCGGAAAGATGGCACACAGCGAGCGCCGCGGTGAGGCCGTTGCCATGAACATTTACGGAGAGCAGGATATGAAGATCTTCGAATCCGGAGTTGCTTACTTTAAATAGAATTGTTTATCTTCACGCGTAGTTTCACTCGAACTACGCGTGAAATAGTTTTAATAATAGAAAAAAGTGAAAAAACTCTTAAATGCTTAAGAAAATATTAAAGAATTTTTTCAATAAAATGTAATTTTGGTGTTGCAAAGATACAATACTTGGTGTATGATATGCACGTAGAGTAGTTAAAAGTGTACTATAAATAGTACGACTAGCGATGAACTACTATCGAGGCTATGGAAACTGGAAGTTATTCCAGACAGACCTTACAATTGCAGATACATATTAGAAATATAAGTCATCGGAACCTCAGCTTGCTGATCTTGATGCTGGACAATCAACGTTGATATCACACTCTACGCCGACGTCTGATGCACGAAAGTTTCTGGTCATTTATGATTTGTGTGTCTGTAGATGAAACTGACGATGGACTTAACAGTAAGACCGAGGAAGGTCAGTGGAGGCAATTAGCGAGAACATTGGATGGGAAGAATCGTCCGCAGCGGTTTGGAAGAGAAGATGAAGGAACTTAAACGTGCAGGGTTAAACGAGTAGAAGAGATGGAAGTTGGTCAAAAAGAAAGAGAGGAAAAAACATGAAATCAAGCAAAAAAGTGTTAGCTTTTGCTCTCGCTGCAGCTATGGTTGTAACAGCAGTTCCTGCTACAAACGCACAGGCAGCTTCTACAGCAAAGCTTAGCGCAACAAAGGCTACTGTTTATGCAGGCAGCGCAAAGACATTAACTGTTAAAGCTCCAAAGTCTTGGAAGAGCGTTAAAGTAACAAAGGTTTCTACAAGCAAGAAGAGCGTAGCAACAGTTAAGAAGACAGCTACAAAGAAGGTAAAGGTTACAGCTGTTAAGGCTGGTACAGCAAAAGTTACGGTTAAGGTAACTTACAAGACTTCTACAAAGAAGAATGCAAAGACTTATACAAAGAACCTGACCAGCAAGATTACTGTTAAGAACCCAACCATTAAGGTTACATCTGATTCTGAAATTGCAATCGGAAGAACCACACAGGTAAAGGCTACTGTTAAGCCATCAACTGCTAAGGTTACTTATACAACAAGTGATGAGAAGATCGCTACAGTAGATGCTACTTCTGGTGTTGTTACTGGTGTTGCAACTGGTGATGTTACCATTACAGCTACTGCAAAGAATGGTAAGAAGACTGTTAAAGCTGAACAGAAGATTTCTGTAAAGAAGGCTATTCTCAAAGAAGCTAAACAGACAAAATACAATGCTATTGAGGCAATTATCGTTGGTGATACTAAAGAACTCAAGGCTGGTGATTTCAAGATTACAAACACTGCTACAAATGCAACTGTTGCTGTTAAGGCTGTAAATGCTAAAAAGAACGCAGCAGATACTTTTACAATTGAAACATTTACAGATATGACAGATGCAAAAGAGTATTCTGTTGAATATGCTGGATCTAAGGCAACATTTGTTGCAACTGACAATACTGTTGCAACTGTTGGTGTTACAACAACTGAAATTGCAGCAGCTTCTCTTACAGAGATCAAGGCTACTACAAGTGACAAGAATGGAGTTATCCTTTCTGAAACAGCATTAGATTCATCTGATAGTTCTAAAGGTAAAGTTACTTCTGAGGTTAAGTTTACAAAGGGATATCAGGATGGCTCTAAACTGTATCTTCCAGCTGTAGGTGATACTGCTACTATTAAAGTTACTTACCACACTGGTACATTTGCAACTGATGGTAAAGAATCTGGAAATATTGAAAACACATTTACTGTAAAAGCAATTGATCCTTCTTTAGTAAATCTTACTTATGCTGTAACAATCGATTCTTCCGCACCAGCATGGAAAGCAAATTCTTTCAAAGCCAATAATCAGGTTAAGATTGGCGATGTCAGAAAGGCATTCTTCCGTATTACAAAAGATGATGGAAATGATATCGACAACTATAGTGATTATAAAGTAGAAACAGCTGACAGAACAAAATTACTTGTTGCAGAGGGTACTCTTACAGACAACGCTACATCAGTTGATGTAAATGGTGTTTCTGAAGGAACTACTTACATCTTAATTAAGAAAGATGATAAGACTGTTGCTTCTTTACCAGTTGTAGTAGTAGGAAAGCCAGTTGCTACATCTTTAGATCTGAACAAGACATCTGCTACAGTTGTTTTAACCAAGAATGTTACAGAATCTGTAAAAGCTACTATTAAAGATCAATACAAAGATGATATGGCAACTGACAGTGTAAAGCTTACATTACTTGGACAGCCAAAAGATGCTAAGATTGATGGAACTGCATGCAGTGTAAACGATGATGTGACAGGTAAGTTTGACATTTCTAAGGATAACAAAACTGTTACGTTTGTTGGTACAAAGTTTGACACAAAGGGAACTTATACTTTTAAAATCAGTTCTAAAAACGGTGACAAGACATTAGACCGTACATTTACTGTAAATGTTGTAGCTACTGCTACTAAGGCTCAGTCTTATGAAGTTAAGGTTGAAAACGCAGAAGTAGATACTACCATTAACAAGAATGGTGATATGCCAGCTGACATTACTGTAAAGGTTGCAGCAATGGCAAACGGTGGTGCACTTGCGTATGTAGATGCTACTGATATCAAATATGTTGTTAAAAAGGGAACAGATACTGTTTATGAAACAGGTGTTAAAACAAGTGCTGCAATTAATGCAGGCCGTAATACAGCAGAAGACTTAACTGTTCATCCGGTTAGCAATGGTGGTATTTACTTTGATAAGCAGCTGGCTGCTGGAACATACAATGTAACTGCTACATTCTATGTAAATGATGCTGGTAATACTGCAGCAACTGCATCTACTGGATATAAGAAGGTTACCGTTGGTGGTTCTTTCACAATCAAGGATACACAGGATTCTAAAGTAACATTCCATATCGAAAAGAATGATACTACTGGAACTGTTGCTTATGCATTTGCTGATCAGAACTATGTAAAGGTATACTATGATGGTCAGCTTCAGACTATTGAGCCAAGTGATGTTATTGAAGTAAAGGGAACCGCTCTTACAGGTGGTGGTGCATTTGTTACAACAGTTAAGCTGTATGTGACTGTTTCTGGTTCTAATGGAACAGTTAAAGTTCCTGTAACTGTAAATGTAAATGATCAGTTCAAGAACTGTTCTGGACTTAAGTAATTTAAATACTATTAGTTTATTACTAAAAAACAGGCTGTTGCTTTTCGCAGCAGCTTGTTTTTTTCTAAAAACGAGGAGAATTATTTATGAAGACTTCTATGTGGAAAAAATTTATATGCATGTCACTGGTATTGGCTATGTTATGTACCGTGTTAAGTATCTATCCTGTTTCAGCCGATGCGAAGGAAAATTATGTCAATATCTTACATAAAGTAAGCACTACAGAGGGGAATGTACCAATTAATTATAATTTTTCACTTTCCAGAAATTCTGACATTTTTTTTATCATTCGTACGAATGAGCGTGCCGGTGTAACTATTAATATTAAAGAACCAGGGCATGACATTCCAAAAGCAACTATTACAATGCCCGAAAGCAATCCGGAATGGCAATATATTCGTGAAAGTGGAATATACCAAAATCGGGCTGGAATAAATTTGACAGCGGGAAAATATATATTAGAGGTGCAGTTTTCAATCGGTGTTAATTTTGATTTGTCCATGAATCAGATGGCACTTGTTGCAAAATTAAATAAGACAGCGACAACCATTACCAAAGGATTTAGTGAAACGTTAAAAGTAAATAGTGGTTCTATCGCAAGTTGCTCATCTTCAAACAAATCTGTAGCTACAGTAAACAATAAGGGGAAAATTACTGCAAGAAAAAATGGAAACGCGAAAATCAAAGTCAAATTGAAAAATGGAACCATCTTATCTTGTAAAGTAAGAGTAGTCTCAAATAAATATCATGCGAAAAAAATCACGGTAGATAATACCGTCTATAATAGTTATGCCATGAAGGCATATGATGCAAAATTTGATTCCAAGGGAAATCTTGTTGTGAAATATACAATCGTCAATAACAGTTATGGAAAATTGGAAAAGATTCCAAAGTTCAAAGTAACTATAAGGGACTCGAAAAAGAAAATAGTCGGATCTTATAAAAAGTCCGTTTATCGGGTGAATGTACCTAGCTACAAGGCAAAAAATTATACGATAATAATTCCAAAATCATCATTAAAAAATCATATTGATATTAGAACATCCACCATTTCTATTACAGGAAAAATGGCAGATTCTTCTATTTAATTGAAATTATTTTCGAGACCAGCCTCTTGGTGTCTAAAGCAGCAAAGCACAATAACTTCCTTTACACAGGAGAAGATGAATGATGCTATGGTATCTAAAATGTGAAAATAGGTAAAGTCGTATTTACTGTATAATCTCATAATTGTAACAATATTTGGAACCGTATATTATTCGTTGCTTATGTGCAATACAAAAAGTGTCAGTATTTTCGGTAATAAATCGAATACTGACACTTTTAAAGCGTGTAGAATCTTTCTTAGTGTGACGACAAAATCCAAAAACATTATGAATACTGACATTTTTGAAGATTACAGAAGTTTTCTTAGCATGATAGCAGAATTCACTGATTCTTTCTCCATTCCATCCGCAACTAACTGTTCCGGAGTTTTTCCTTCTTTCAGTTTCTGAACGATCTCGAGCAAAGTTTTCCGTTCTTCAAAACGACCTTTTTCAAGACCTTCCGCAAGTCCTTCCTCCCGACCTTCCTCCCGGAGAACATCTTCATATTTCTTTTCATCAAATTCAGTAAGACACATATCACACACCTCCCTGCGATGCTGTTCCAGAAAATCCCTGAGGATATTTTCCCCTATGCATTCCCTGACGGCAAGATCAATGGCTTCTTTTAATTCCATGGAATCCCGGTATTTTTTGATCTTCGCAACAAAGACCGCGTATTCATATAAAACATGGCAGTTGTCCATGACGGACTGGTTTTTCCCGCTGTTTATGTTGATCATTGTGGCTGTCCATTCATATTCACCGGCACTGGTGTCTGTTTCAAAGGCATCCGACAGCCGCAGCGTCCTTCTTTCTTCTTCCATGTCTTTTTCGCTGCCATTGTAAAATACAATGTAGTGGGGACGCGGAATTTTCAGCAGGTGCTTGCCATACAGCCGCTCTGACCGGCGGAGCCGTTTCTGGTACAGGTCTGCATTGTACAGGCTCAGGGCATTTCCTTTGTTTTCGCCGAACAGTTTTCGGAACACGGTGTCCCTGTATTTTTTATTTACATGAATGTCATCATTTGTTTTTGCCATGGGGATTCCTTACGTCAGGGTTTCCGTTTGCTTATATGATAATATTTATGCCGGTAGTTTAAAACAGGGAAATTTCATTTTAAGCAGGGATTACCTCACTAATTTTTGGTGTGGTAATCCCTGTGCCATATGCTATAATATAGGCAGATAAACAAAAAATCTTAAAGAAAGTCCCCCCCTATTTGGTGGCTAAGACAAATGGTGGAATGAAAAGAAGCCATTGATCTTACCGTCAGGGAATGCCAGGGGGAATATATTTTCAGGAATTTTCTGGAGACAGCATCGCGGGGAGGTGTGCAGGGAGTCCTTGCAATACCAACAGATAGCTGTTATAATCAGGTAATCATTCGGAAAGGGCACACATATATGGGAAAAAAGAAAATACTTCCAATCGGGGTGGAAAATTTTTCGAAATTGAGAACAGACAATTACTATTATGTAGACAAAACAAAACTGATTGAAAAACTTCTCTCACACAGAGGGGATGCCAATCTTTTTACCAGACCACGCCGTTTTGGAAAATCCCTCAGTATGAACATGCTCCGGCAATTTTTTGAAGAAGGTACTGACCCTTTACTTTTTGATGGGTTGTACATTTCTTCAAACAGGGAATTATGTGCAGAATACATGGGACAGTATCCGGTAATCGCTGTCAGCCTGAAAGGAGTGAATGCTGATAATTTTGAAGAGGCCGGAAGATACCTTGCCAGAATTATCAGTGAAGAAGCCGCACGTCATGATTTCCTGGCAACAAGCGGAAAATTAACCTCCATGGAAAAAAAACAGTTTCAGGAAATCCAGAATTACAGGATGGATAAAGACACCCTGATCTATAGTTTAAGGGATCTCTCCCGTTTTCTGGAAAAACATTCTGGAAAAAAAGTAATTGTTTTGATCGATGAATATGATGTACCTCTTGCAAAAGCCAGCGAAAACGGCTACTACAATGAGATGGTGCGTCTGATCCGTAATCTGTTTGAGAATGCATTAAAAACCAATGATAGCTTAAAATTTTCTGTACTCACTGGTTGTCTGCGTGTAGCCAAGGAAAGCATCTTCACGGGGTTAAATAATTTTAACGTTTATTCTATTACCGATGCAGATTTTGACGAATATTTCGGTTTTACGGATCATGAAGTAAAGGAAATATTACATTATTACGGCTTGGATGACCATTATGACACCGTAAGGCAGTGGTATGATGGATACAGGTTCGGAAATGTGGACGTTTACTGCCCATGGGACGTAATCAATTACTGCAGTGACCATCTTGGTAATCCCGACGCATTGCCTAAAAACTACTGGCTGAACACAAGCGGTAATGATGTAATTAACCACTTTATTGACGGAACTGATACCGAAAAAGAAGTGACCAAACAGGAACTGGAGCTTCTGGTTAACGGAGAAACCGTGCAGAAAAACATCTGCGAGGAACTGACATACACGGAACTTTATGATTCGATGGACAATCTCTGGAGCACACTTTATATGACAGGCTATCTTACCAGTCGTGGGAAACCGGAACCATCGGAAAATGCGGACACGGTTGCCTATTCCCTTGCGATTCCAAACCGGGAAGTAAGAAACATCATTACCAGCCGCATCATGGCACGGTTTAAGGAAGGGGTTAAAAAAGATGGGGAAACCGTCCGGAATTTCTGTGATGCTTTGTACGAAGGCAGGTCTAAAGTTGTGGAACAGCTTTTCCGGGAATACATGAAAAAAACAGTCAGTGTACGCGATACTTTTGTACGTAAACCATTGAAGGAAAATTTCTATCATGGTCTGCTCCTTGGAATTCTAAGCTTTAAGGGTGGCTGGTCGGTACGTTCGAACCGGGAATCCGGCAACGGCTTCAGTGATATTATGGTTCTCATTGATGATTCCGATACTGGAATTGTGATTGAGGTGAAGTATGATGAAAAAGATGATCTGGATACAACCTGCCGGGAAGCTTTGCAGCAGATCATGGATGTTCGTTATACGGAACTATTTGAGCAACAGGGGGTACGGCGGATTCTGAAATACGGAATCGCCTGCCGGAGAAAAGACTGCCGGGTAATGGTGGAAACAGCCTGAACGCTGCCCGTAAGGAAACTGCAATACAAAAGTGTCAGCATTTGGCAATAAACCGAATACTGACACTTTTGAGCACTCTCAAATAAATTTTTCCATTCCACAGAACATTCTTTTTAAATTCTTCTGTAAAACCTTCCTTTATACTTCTACCGGGATCTGATATCCGGCTGCAGACATTTCCCTTTCAAATTCTTCCACGGAAAGATTCAGTTTCTGGGCTCCGCGCACAACTCCATAATCCCCCTCCTGTACGGACACAAATACCTCTGTTTTACGACCCTCTGCAAGGCCTTCCTCCCGACCTTCCTCGCGGAGGACATCTTCTATATTTCTTTTCATCAAACTCGGTAAGACACATATCACACACCTCCATGCGATGCTGTTCCAGAAAATCCCTGAGGATATTTTCCCCGATGCATTCCCTGACGGCAAGATCAATGGCTTCTTTTAATTCCATGGAATCCCGGTATTTTTTGATCTTTGCAACAAAGACCGCGTATTCATATAAAACATGGCAGCTGTCCATGATGGTATAGACTAATTGTAGTCAAAGCCATCGGTTTTCTTATGCATACACACTAATATTGTATCTAAGTTCTAAAATAAATGTTGGGGTAACGAATTACATTTGAGTTCGTTACCCCAACATTTTTGTTCCCACATTTTTTACTTTCTGTTCTACAACCTTCTTCTTTAATGACCTCACAATAATCATTAATCAATAAGAGAGTTTTTGCGTCAGGCAGCTGGTTTTTCATAACCTTTCAAATATTTATCAGAGACTTTCCACTATGGAGCATGAAACTATATTTCTCCTGTAATCGAAAATTTTGAGGTACGCAGATCTATTTTATTTTTCTCTGTTTTAAGGTATGACTTTGGAATGGTTACAGTATATGTTGTTGTATGATAACCTGGCACGTTTACTGAAAATACTGATTTTTTATACGTTGCAGTCACGATTTTATTAGAACTTTTCATTGTTACCTTAAAATTTTGAATTTTAGAGATTGCACCATAATTATTATTAACAACCGTAAATTTAATAATGATATTGCCCTTCTTATCAAATGAAGCATCATAAGCTTTCATTTCAACCGTATTATATGGAATATCCTTGATATCTGTCTTAGCTACGTGAAATCGATTAGACACAACGGTTACTTTACAGAGTAACGTTTTGCCACTCGTCAGTTTCACCTTAATGTTTACTGTTCCGTTTTTCTTCGCAGTAATTTTCCCTTTTTGCGTTACTGAAGCAACTGCAGTATTACTTGAGGTGCAAGACTTCATGATCCCTCCATTTACGACTTTTATCTGAGATGAAAATCCTTTTGTAATTATGATTTTGGATGAACTTAATTTAGCACCGGAAGATACCTGCTCCATGGTAAAATCAAAATTTGTATCATTTTCAAACTGAAGTTCTAGAACATAATTTCCGGCATCCAGATTAATTTTGGCACTGTTTTTGTAGATGCCAAGATTACTAATATATTGCATATTTTTGCTTACAGTTGAAAGATATACCGTCTGAAGTGGGGTATCATGATTAGGATCTTTGATAGAAATGGTGCTTCCAATGCGCTCGTTCGTTTTCATAATAAAAGAAATATCTGATTTTCTTGATAAAGAAAAATTATAACGAATTGGTGCATTTGCAGTTGCGGTACTAACCTTATGCATCAATGTGACATTTCCAGAAGCTGCAAAAACAGCCGAGGTACCAACAAAAATTGATGTAAACAATAATGTTACAGCTAATAAAAATGCTTGTCCCTTTTTAAAAAATTTGATGTTCATAGCTTATTTTCCTCCTCAGCTGAACAAAAGATATATCTTAAAATACTGTGTCGATACTAAAAACAAGCTACTGCAAAAAGCAGCAGCTTGTTTTATTTGAATTACATGATAGATACAAGACTATTCAGTGATTCCATTTGTTGTACAATTGTTAATTACATGCTCAACTGTAATTGTTACAGGTACCATATTATCAGAGCCAGAAACGTTCACAAACAGCTTAACTGTCTTGACATAAGCACCACCATTTGTAAGTGCAGTACCTTTTACTTCAACAACATCACTTGCATTAATTCTCTGAAGTTCACCATCATAGTATACCTTTACTAAATCAGTATTTGCAAATGCATTTGCAACACTTACAGGTGATCCATTAACAGCAAAATCATAATTTGGAATTTCATAAGAAAGTGATTTCTGCTGGGTATCTTCAACAGTGAAAGAACCTACACAGGTAACAACTTCTTTCTTCTCAGTAGACTTGTTAAGAGTAAATTTTGCAGTTACAGTATAAGTGCCAGCGTCAAGATTCTTATTATAGTAACTCTTACCAGAAACGGCTCCTGTTGCTGCTGTAATCGGTGCAATCTCTAACTGGTTATTAATAATATTAACATCTACAGCACCACTTGTCTTTACATCAGTAGTAGCAAGATCCTTACCAACTTTAACAAGAACATCTCCTTTGGCATTCTTTACAGTGTATTCTACATTTGAATCATCTGTTCCAGCAGCGTAAAGATCAATTGCACCGCCATTTTCCATTTTTGCTACATCAACTACGATTTTTTTGTTGTTGAGATCTGAAGGTGATAAAGCATCAACACCTACTGTTGTATCAACATTTGTCTGGTTAAATTTTAAGCTATATGCTTTTACAGCATTTGTATTTTTTACTACATTCACAACAAATGTTCTATCCAAAGTCTTATTGCTCAGATTGTTCTTTGCACTAACTTTGAAAGTATAAGTTCCGCGGTTGTTTATATTGGCCTGTGTATCAACATTTGTGGCAGAAACTGCAAAGCCGAATGCAGATCCGGAAACACTGGCAGTTTCTCCTGATATAGCAAATTCACTAGTGACTTTATCACCAACTTTAGCATTAGATAATGCTGTTGACTTGCTAGGTTTTCCAAGTAATGTAACATCAATATTATCAATATCCATCTTGTCAGAATACTGATCCTTTAATGTAAGCTTAACAGCTTCTGCTACACTTGCACCCTGAGCGATTGTAACTGATGTTTTATCTAAGTCTAAAGAAGTTGCAACAGACTTAGCAACAACCGAGACCGGAAGAGAAGCAACAACCTTATCAGCCTTCTTGATAATGATGTATGTAGAGCCTTCTGAAACACCTTTGACCAAAACAGGGTTAGAATGATTTGTTAAGTTTGTTTCCGTAACAAGAAGCTTTGACTTATCGGCAGATTCTACAGAATAATCACTGTAGTTAGTTGCATCAATTTCTTTGTTGGTATCAGTATTCTTAATATAGAAAAATGCATTTTTTGTGTTTGGAGTCTCGTTTGCATAGCTAAGTTTAACATTTGTATTAGCTTTAAATGACTCAGCTGTCCATGCTGGTGCGCTCTTTCCAATTGAAACCTGATATGTTAAGTCAATAAGTGATGGGTCAACAGCCTTAACAGGGAAAGTCTTTTCAATATTTCCAGATTCTTTACCATCAGTACCAAAAGTACCTGTATGATAAGTAACTTTAACTTCTGCGGTATCACCTACAGCTGGAAGGAACAGTTTTGTTCCATCCTGATATCCTTTGGTAAGTTTAACATCTGCTGTTGTCTTACCCTTAGAAGAATCAGAATTATCCAAAGAGGTGTAAGAAAGCACGACATTATCTTTATCAAGAGTTGTCATCTTTACTTCTGTAGCAGTACCAGCAGCAATCTCCTGTGTACTTAATCCAACGTATGCTACAGTTCCATCGGTAACTGTAAATGTTGTTGATGCACCAGCAAACTCCAATGTATACTCTTTTGCATCTGTCATTCCAGTATATGTTTCAAGAGTATAAGTATCTGCTGTGTTCTTTTTAGGCTGAACAGCTTTTACAACAACAGTTGCATGTGTTGAATTATTTGTAATCTTGAAATCACTTGCTTTCATACCCTTTGTGTCTCCAAGGATTACTACATCAATCTTATTATACTCTGTCTGTGTAGCACTCTTTAAGATAGCTTTCTTTACAGAAATCTTCTTTTCAGCCTTAACGGTCTTCTTACCATTCTTTGCAGTAGCTGTAATGGTAACATCACCAGTTGCAACACCAGTAACAACACCAGAAGTAGCATCTACTGTAGCGATCTTCTCATCACTTGTTGTATAAGTAACCTTAGCAGTTGATGGCTTAACAGTAGCCTTTACCTGTGTGGTTCTTCCGATTGCAATTTCAGAATCAGATGTAACCTTAATGGTTGGGTTCTTAACAGTAATCTTGCTGGTCAGGTTCTTTGTATAAGTCTTTGCCTTCTTCTTTGTAGACTTCTTGTAAGTTACCTTAACCGGAAATATGCATGGTATTTTCCGCGGAAGTATTGGAAATACCGGATTTATAAACAGAGTTTGGGGCAAAATCACTTCTACAAGTAACACGCAAGCAACATACAAGAAGCGATTAAATCTGATTTATGGCTTCGACCAGCGCAGGTACATCCAGATGCGTGTAAATCCGTTCTGTCAGGGACATAGCGCCGGAATGACCGACAATTTTTTTGATGGTCGTCTGATCGACATGTGCTTCGGCGAGCAGGGAAATCGTGGTGTGCCGGCAGCAGTGAGGTGTATGATCGATGTGCAGACGAAACATCAGAGGCTGGAAAACATTGTGGTAATACATATAATAGGTAAAATGCTGGCTGTCCAGAGTATGGATGAGATATTCACAATCAGAACAGTCATGAAGCCAGCGCTGGTAAAAGGGGAGTACTTTGTCAGCAATCGGAACTTTTCGAATGCCGTTTTCGGTTTTGCTGTCAATGACATCAAAATATTGTTCGGACAGATGAACGTTTTCTTTTTTCAGATCCAAAAGCTCTGAGACACGGACCCCATTGTATATCAGCATGAGGACTGTCTGGCAATAGGGATCGTTTTTGTGTTTCCAAAGGAGAGCAATTTCAGAAGTGGAAAAACAGCTTCGTATGTTTTTATTAGGATTCCGGTCTTTGTATTTCGAAATATTTACATAGGCAGAATAATCTTTTGAGACAATTTCGTGTTTCATGGCATAAGAATAGAGCTGGTTAAAAAGAACACGGATTTTTTTCAGGGTAGGATAGTTCTTGCCGCAGTGATCTATCACCTGCTGTAAATCATTGAGTCTCAAATTGTGAAATGGCATATCAGCAATGTCTTCACAGGTGGCAAAGGCCGCCCGATAGCCTTTGATGTTGGAATGGGAAATGGTAGGAAACTTTTCTTCGGACCATCGGAGATAAATTTCCCGGAAGGTTAATTTCAGAGTTTCCCCATCAATGGGATAATTGTTGTAACGTGCCAGAATCTGCAGAGCTTCCGACCGGGTAGGAGCGTACCCCAGAATCTGGTAGTGCTGGATGCGCTTTCCCGTGATGTCATTGATGTGCCAGCCCGTAGTGATGCGTGCTGCATAGGGTCTTCTTCTGTTGCCGGAGAGTTTTACGACTCCGCCGTATCCGTTTGGTAATCTCATTTTTCTTCCTTTCGTGTGTAAAAATTTATATTATCGTGTCAATCATACACATTTATTTGTTAAATTTTTAAGTAACACACAAGTAACAAAAAAGTGTTTTTACCTATTATATATTTTACGTGTTGAAAAAACGAAGGTTTAGAGGTATTATATTCTAGAAAAATTGTTTACTAAGGAGAGAAAACTTTGAGTGAGAATGGATATCGAAATTTAAAAAAGACGAATAAGCTGATGATTCCCGTCATTTTGATGATGGGGTTTGTGCCATTGCTTGTACATATGTATTCCTATAATTCAAATCTGTCGCAGTTTGACTGGTTTCCGGCCAATTCAGATACACAGACAGATTTCTTTTTTGCATGGAAGATGATTGCGATTGTAATCATTGGAGTGTTGATGGCTGCAATTCTGTTGTATCGGCATTATGTGAAGAAAGAGACCCTGCAGTTTGAAAATTCTTTTTATTTTCTGCTGGTATATGGACTTTTTGTTCTGATGTCAGCACTTTTTTCAAAGCATAAGCATTGGGTATCCGGTGGAACTTATGAACTTTTTGAGTCTGTGTGGGTAGTTTTTGCGTATATGCTGCTGTGTTATTATGTATATAATTTTGTGAATGAAGAAAAACATGTGGAATTCATTTTGAAAATTTCGGGCATTGGCATGGCTATGGTTACAGTGATCGGCGTATTTCAGTATTTTGGACTGGACTTCTTTCAGTCAAATTTTGGAAAACATTTGATCACAAATCCTGGATGGTGGAAGAATTTAAAAGAGCTGACATTTAATTTTGCACCGAAAACTTCTTATACGACATTATACAATCCGAACTTTTTATCGTTTTATTTTGGTATGCTCATTGTGCTGGCGGTATGCCTGTTTATTGCGTCAAAAAAGATATGGCATCGGATAGTGCTGGCAGTAGCGGTAGTATGCTGTGCCATCTGCTTGAAAGGAAGCGGCAGTGCGAGTGGATGGATGGCTCTTGCATTGGCAGCAGTGGTACTTATACTTGTGCTTTTGAGCCGGAAGAAAAAACTGTTTGTTGTGGGTGCTGTTGTAGTGGTAATTGGGATTATAGCAGCAAGCGTACTTGGAAATACCACCTCAGCAGGTGAAAATATAAAAAATACAATTGTTGGTACATACCGGATGAGTGACAGATGGGCTCTGAATGGAGTAGAAACCAATACGGATGATGTTGTGCTTGACATTCACGGGAATAAACTGAGTGTTTCTTATACCGTAGGAGAGGATGGAACAACACAGATCAGTTGCAAAGATTCGGATGGAAATGAGTTAAGTCAGACGATAGTGGATGCAGATAACCAGGTGACAACGATGGATGACAGCCGTTTTTCTGGGGTACAGCTGCAACCGGTATCTTTTGGAGATAGCTTGCCCGGAATTTGTGCAACGATTGATGGTGTGCAGTGGAACTTCATAAATACCGATGAGAATGGATATGAGTATCTGAATCCAGCAGGAAAATTAGTGAAGTTTGAGAATCCGAAGGTTTCAAAAGTATTTTTGGATGATGCAATGAGTAATCGAGGACATATCTGGAATAAAACGATTCCGCTTCTGGGAAAGCATGCTTTTATGGGGAGCGGGGCAAATACCTACATGTTTGAAGTGCCACAGGAAGATTATATCAGTCAGAACTATGTCTACGGCGCAAACAGCTATGACGTAAAAGCCCATAGCTGGTATCTGCAGCAGTGGGTGGAAACCGGATTACTCGGTACCCTGGCACTTCTGGTATTTCTGTTCTGGTATCTGGTACAGTCGGTACGCATTTACCGCAGAGTGGATCTGCACGAAAGTATCAGCTGGGTTGGATTTGGATTATTTGCGGCAGTGCTGGTGTACATGATTGCAGGTATCGCAAATGATTCCAATGTATGTACTGCTCCGGTATTCTGGGGTATGCTTGGTCTGGGACTTGCAGTGAACCGTATGCTCGTAAAGAAAGAAAATCTTTTTGTTAAAGAAACAGCGGTTTCTGCAGAAAGTGATACTGCCGTAAAACAGAGTATTCCAAAAGCAGCAGAGAGTGCAAAAGCAGATACCGCGCAGACGGTACAGAATACTAAAGGGACTGGAGTGACAGAATCCTCAGTCAGGAAGAAATCATCGAAAAAACAATCGAGAAAACAGAGAAAGAATCAAAAATAACAGATTGAAATTATGAAAAAAATCATTCAAGATAAACAATTACTGATCAGACGGATTTTTCTGATGTGCTACGACGTGCTTGCAGTGTTTGCTGCAAGCATAGTTGCGTTATTGATTCGGTTTGATCTGAATATCAAAAGCGTACCATTTCAATATATGGATGAAGTGTGGAGAGCACTTCCTTTTATGATCATTGTTACACTGATCATTTTCTGGATGCTCCGGCTGTATTCCAGTCTCTGGAGCTATGCGGGAGCACTGGAAATGATGTATGTGGTTTCAGCATGTATTCTGGATACCGTTGTTGTGACAGTGCTGATATTGCTTCGGAACTGGGGGGATATGTACCCGGTGCCAAGAAGCTTTTACATTCTGTATGGATTGTTTCTGTTTGTATTTGTCATGGGATGCAGATATTCTTACCGCGGACTGCGTGTGCTTCGCAATATGCGCAGAGCAGGTGTGTACAGACGAAATGTACTTGTAATCGGTGCGGGAGATGCCGGGAACCAGATCATCAAAGAAATCAACAACAGCCGCTATGTGAAAAAGAAGGTTGTTGGTGTGATTGATGATGACCGGAACAAGATCGGCAATTATATTCATGGAGCGAAAGTTGTAGGAGATCGGAGCGATATTCTGGAAAAAGTCGAAGAACTGCATGTGCATGAGATCATCATTGCCATGCCATCGGCCACACAGAAACAGATCAAGGGGATTCTTGATATTTGCAAAGAAACCGGATGCACATTAAAGCGTCTGCCTGGCATTTACCAGCTTGTAAACGGCGATGTCAGCGTCAGCAAATTAAAAGATGTAGATGTCAATGACCTGTTAGGCAGAGATCCGGTGACCGTTGATCTGCAGTCTATCATGGATTATGTATCCGGAAAGGTAATCATGGTGACCGGTGGCGGTGGCTCCATCGGAAGCGAATTGTGCCGGCAGATTGCCGCACACAAGCCAAAACAGCTGATTATTGTGGATATTTACGAGAATACGACCTATGATGTGCAAAACGAACTGAAAGTCCGGTTTCCAGAGCTGGATCTTGTTGTGCTGATTGCATCCGTGCGGAATACGAATCGTATGAATTGGATTTTTGAACATTACAAGCCGGAGATTATCTATCATGCAGCGGCACATAAACATGTGCCTCTCATGGAAGAGAGTCCGAACGAGGCAATTAAGAATAACGTGCTTGGCACATGGAAGATTGTGCAGGCGGCAGATCGGTACGGTGTGAAGAAATTTGTGATGATTTCCACGGATAAGGCAGTCAACCCAACCAATATCATGGGTGCCAGCAAGCGCATCTGTGAGATGATCATTCAGACCTATAACCGCAGATCGAAGACAGATTTCGTAGCCGTGCGTTTTGGAAATGTGCTTGGCAGTAACGGAAGTGTGATTCCACTGTTCAAAAAACAGATTGAGCGTGGAGGTCCGGTCACGGTTACCCATCCGGATATCGTGCGGTATTTTATGACAATTCCGGAAGCGGTATCTCTGGTGCTGCAGGCGGGCACCTATGCCAAAGGTGGAGAAATTTTTGTTCTGGATATGGGAGAGCCGGTCAAGATTCTGGATCTGGCAAAAAACCTGATTCTTCTTTCCGGTCACAAGCCGGATGAGGATATCCATATCATTTTCACAGGACTTCGCCCGGGAGAAAAACTTTATGAAGAGATGCTGATGGATGAAGAAGGGATGCAGGATACCGCAAACAATCTGATTCATATCGGTAAACCGATTGAGCTGGATGAAGAAAAATTCATGCAGCAGTTGGAAGAATTAAAAGAGTACGTTGTGACAGAACCGGAAGACATCCGGGAGTGTGTCAAAAAAATTGTGCCGACGTATCACCCGGAACTGGCGGGGGAGAATAAATAAAAACGTATCTATGAAGAAGGAGAGAAAACGCCATGAAAGGATACCATTACATCAAAAGAGGAATTGATATCATATTAAGTGGGATGGCGATCGTGATCTTATCACCACTCCTTCTTTTTTTATGTATTGCGATCAAACTGGATACACCGGGACCGATATTATTTAAGCAGAAGCGTGTCGGCATCCACCGGAGTTTCTTCCAGATTTACAAATTCCGTACCATGCGGATTGATACACCGAAGGATGTGCCGACACATATGCTGGAGAATCCGGAGCAGTACATCACAAAGGTAGGAAAATTTCTGCGCAAAACCAGTCTGGATGAATTGCCACAGATTTTTAATATCTTCAAAGGAGAAATGAGTATCGTAGGACCGCGGCCGGCACTGTGGAATCAGGATGATCTGGTAGCAGAGCGTGAGAAATATGGTGCCAATGATGTGACACCGGGGCTGACCGGGTGGGCACAGATCAATGGAAGAGATGAACTGGAGATTCCGGACAAAGCAAGACTGGATGGCGAATATGTCAAACATCTGGGACCATGGATGGATCTGAAATGTTTTCTTGGCACAATTGGATCCGTGCTCATGCACGACGGTGTGGTTGAAGGTGGAACCGGCGAACTGAACAAAGAGGAAGAAGAGACAGAAGCACACAAAAGCGAAACAGCACAGAGCAGCGCAAAAAAGGAAACCATTGCAAAAGACACAGAAGAAAGTGAAAAGGGCAGGAGAAAAAAGAAGATTCTGATCACCGGAAGCGGCAGTTATGTGGGAACTTCCGTGGAGGCATGGCTGAGACAATGGCCGGAGTACTACCAGGTTGACACGCTGGATATGAGAACCCAAACATGGCGGACGCACGATTTTTCAGCATATGATGTGGTCTATCATGTGGCGGGAATCGCACATGCAGATGTGGGACAGGTGACGGAAGAAGAAAAGAAGCAGTATTACCGTGTGAATACAGATTTGGCAGTAGAGACAGCCGAAAAAGCCAAAAAGGAAGGCGTGCAGCAGTTTCTCTTTATGTCTTCCATGATTGTATACAGCGGATGTAGGGAAAAGGAAATTACAAAAAATACAATTCCCAAACCATTGAATTTCTATGGAGACAGCAAATGGCAGGCAGATCAGAAAATACAGGCACTGGCAGATGAACGTTTTAAGGTTGTTGTATTGCGTCCGCCGATGATTTACGGAAAGGGATCAAAGGGAAACTATCCACAGCTTGCAAAACTGGCAGGAAAGCTTCCTCTATTTCCGATTGTACATAATCAGCGTTCCATGCTTTATATAGAAAATCTGGCACAGTTTGTCAAACGGATGATCGACAACGAAGAGACCGGAGTGTTTTTCCCACAGAACGAGCAGTATATCAATACTTCGGATCTGGTGCAGATGATCGCTGTGGTAAAAGGACACCGGCTTGTGATGGTTCCAGCGACTGGCTGGATCATCCGGCTGATGAAAAAGATTCCAGGAAAAATTGGCACCCTGACGGGCAAAGCGTTTGGTGACAGTGTGTACGATATGCAGATGAGTGAATATAAGGAAGAATATCGTGTGTGTGACTGGAAAGAGTCGGTAAGAAGGACGGAAGGATAAGAGCTGGAATGGGAAAATCTTGCATAAATAAAAGAATTAAAGTATGATACTACTGAAAAGATGATAAATAGCTTAATGGTATGCATTCGAAGGTTTAGGAGATAGAAAAGCGTGAGAATAGACAAACTGCAAGTGCACAATTTCAGAGGTTTTTCAGATACAGAAATAGTATTAAACGGAAAAGATGCCATTTTTTATGGAGTAAACGGAATGGGAAAATCGTCAATACTGGATGTCTGCAATCTTCTCTTTTCCAGAATTATGCAGGAAGCCGCACAGGATGAACAGATAACAGCCTCTCTTTTAGGAGAAAAAGATGTAAAAGTTGGAGAAGAAGAAGCAAAAATAACGTTGTTTCTTGAAGACCAGGGAAATAATTTTCACTATTACCGAAAAAGAATTCAGGGGAAAAATCTGCATAATTCCAAAGAACTGAAGAGAGTTTCGGAATATATTCGAAAACAGTATCTGGGAGATTATTTGGAAACAGAAGAAGAGTATGAAAACGATGACACGGAAACACCACAGAAAGAGTTTACTTTAAATAATGAAAATATTCCTGTTTATGTGTTTTATGGAGTTGACCGCTATAATGAAAAAACACGTAAATTGAGAAGGCGTTATACAGGAGCAGCAGGGAAGCTGGATGCGTGGAGAGATTCTGCATTTGGAGGAGTGATCAATTTCCGGTTATTTTTTGAATGGTTCCGGGGAAGACAGGAATATGAAAACAGTATACGAGTGGAAACGCCGAATGCAGAAGATCCACAGTTACATGCAGTAAAAAAAGCTATATTAAACGCATTGGGAGATGGATTTTCGGAAATTCGTGTGAAAGTAACAGAAGAAGATGCGGAACTTATTGTCATCAAAAAAGAATTGGAATTGGCATTTTATCAATTGTCAGAAGGAGAAAAAAGTGTAATCGCACTGGTAGGCGATCTGAGCCGGAGGCTGGCAATTGCAAATCCAAAGAGGGAGAATCCGTTGGAAGGGGATGGCATTGTGCTGATTGATGAAATTGATCTGCATTTGCATCCGAAGTGGCAGGAGAAGATTTTTCCGGCTTTACAGAATACTTTTCCAAATATTCAGTTTATTGTTTCCACACATGCTCCGAAAGTGCTGGAGTCTGTGGATGAAAATATACAGGTAATACGTTTGCATGAAGATGCAGAAACGCATCTGGTTTTGGCAGAACCGATGGAGCCGATGAACGGCTGGGATGTCAATACAATTCTGGAAGATTACATGGATACCGAAGTATATAACAGGAAGACAACGGAACTCTTAGAGCAAATAAATGTGTATCTGAATGAAAAAGCATATGATGAGGCAGAAAAACTTGTAAATAAGCTTGCATGGATGACATCGGAAGAGAATACGAAAGTTGTGCGTGCAAGAATCTTGATTGCAAAAGGGCGATAAAGTTTTTATGATTTATATTCAAAAGACAGGTGAACCAGAAGAAGTAAGCCGGTGGAAGAAAAAATTCAAGAATAAGCATAAAAGAGAAGCAGGGTATGAGGATATCCGGCATGAAAAGGAGCTGCAAATATTAAAGAATGCATTGCTTGCAGAACAGAGACATCTTTGCTGCTATTGTTGTTCTTATATTAAAAATACAGAGACTGAAGTACAAAAGAATAGTTTTCATGTGGAACATTTTCGACCTCAGGCACAAAATCAGGATTTATCTCTGGCCTATAATAATCTTCATGCTTCTTGTAATGGAGACAATCGCAGGCACTGTGGGCATAAAAAAGAAAATAATTTTGATGCAAAGCGGATGATTTCTCCGCTGGAGAAGGATTGTGAAAGTCATTTTCGATATCAGCAGGATGGAACAATACAGCCGGCGGAAAAGACAGATGAGGCAGCTGAGTATACAATTACAAAGTTGAACCTGAATGATAAACGTTTATGTCGTGCCAGAGAAAACGCTTTATGGACGTTTAATGTGTTCCAGTTGAATGGAGAAGAAAAACAGCGGGAATTGAAAAAATTTGAATGTTCAGAAGAACTGCCACCTTATTGGGACGCAATTAAATATTTTTTGACACAGGGAGACTGATATACGTGAAATATGATAGAAATCTGGTCGCTACAATCATAGAAAACGAATTTTGGGATGACTTGTATAATGAAATTGACGATTCTGTTATGAACATGGAAGGTCAGGAATTGGATGAAGCGTTTGAGACATATGTTGACTATGCAGAATTGGATCAAATAGAAAATGTCAAAGTTGTCCGGGTAGAACAGGAAGAGGATGATACATGTACGATTGTGAGAGGCATATTGGAAGCTGATGTTTCTCTTGATGGTTATGTATATTTTGAAGGGGAAAATAATATGGTGAACAGTTCGGAAGTTACATTGGAATTCGAATTTCAATTTGAGCATCAGAATGGGAAAAATCGCCAATTTGTGTCCCGGGTAATTGCATAACTTATAATTGATAGAAGATATCATGAAGAATAAAAAATGGTGGAATCTGTAGAAACTGTGATAGGACAGATTAATAGAAAGAGTGGAGGTTTAGGGATGTCGTACGTGTCACCTGTTGTTGAAAATGATTTTAAAGACCGGTTGAACAAGTGCGTAGATATTATTAAAAATTCGAGTATCAAATATCAGAGTTTGGGGATTTTTGGAAGCTACGCGAGAAATGATTATAAGGCCAGCAGTGATATCGACTTTTGCATCATAGTTCCGGAAAAACCGGAAAGATGGATGATGGGAGCCTTGCGGGAAGAACTCGAGATGTTGCATGCGGATGTGGTTTTTGTAACACCGCAGTATTTCGAACATGATAATTCAAAGTTTACACAACAGTTAAGAAGAGATTATAAGGAGTTGAAAATATGATAAAGGCAAATTCTTATTATTCTATTGCGTGCAATGAATTCTGGTATTTAAGGGATGCAGTGTCACCTGTATACTGCAATCCGGCTGCAGCTTCGGCACAGCAAATTGCAGAAAAAATGTTGAAATCTGTGGCAGAACTGGTTTGTACTGGAATTGAAAAACTAATGACATCCCATAATTTGCGTGCCTTATACGATGAGATTAAAAGGGTGGATACTTCCTTGCAATTAGAGAGGAAGGATCTGGCATTACTTAAAGACTATTATTATGATGCAAGATATCCGGGGGATAATTTTGTTATTGTGACAGTGGATGAGCTGCGTGAGGCATTGGAGATCATGCTTGACGTTGTAGAAGCTGTGAATGGCTGGAGAACGTCTCATGAATTGGAGATATTAATTGCAGATCCGAGAGGGGAGTTTCAATCAGCGATGAGCAGATTGAAACAGAAATTCTGAAATTATGTGAAAATTATATACGCAGAATATTAATGCATTATTAAAAAATATGGAGCCATAGTTTCGGTAGAAGTGATAAAACCGGTTGGATGATAAGTCTGACCGGTTTTTTACATTGAGTAAGATAAAGGTTCGTGATATAATAAAAATAATATTTATTGGATTTGGGGTTACGGAAGACAGAGGACAAGAGAATGCATATAGTTAAGGAACTTATCGATAATATATCATCAACAAGCCTGAATAGATTTCTTACCGAACAGAAAATTGCAAATGAGCAGAGGCTGTCTTTTTCGGATCATCGGGTTTTGCTAGAACAGCTCTGTCAAAATGGATTGATTTCTGTTGAGGATCTGAATGATTTTTTCTTTCAAGAATTATTATATGGTCATCATCGATTGATGCGCGTGTATTCATTAACTGCTTCGACCTGTCTGCGCTTAAAGAGCAGGGATTCGTGGGGCAGACTTATGCGCAAATTCCAGATCCCAGATTGGACGTACAACCAGATCATAGAGACGATTCCACCGAAGGAAGACTCCACGAAGCTTGCAGCGATACAGGAAGAAAGAAGGAATGGAAATTTAATCAGGGTGCATCTGATTTTTGTATTCTGCATGTTAAAAGATTCTGCAGGTCCGATCGAGGAGGAGTGTTCCTATCTTCCGGTAACTATTGACCTGGAACAGCGCTGCATGATTGTTAAAGTATGGAATCAGCATGGAATTATACAGGAGAGCCGTCCGCAGATTCAGCTTGATAAAATCTATAGTATCGTAGAAGAAACATTAGAACTGGAATTGGACAACAATAGAGAGGTTGATACTCAGAATGTATTGTATGACATGAGCAAAGAATTGTTCAACCAGTTTTTTGAACGGCTTCCAAATATAAAAGAGATTGATGATAAGCGAGAGAGCCTTAGCAGCATTATCGATGCAATGTTACAAAATATTCCGTTGCATCATGTAGAACAAAAAGACGGAAAATTATATATGCCGGATGGAATCATTAATTTAGAGGAAGAACTATATCGCCTGATTCAACAGACCGCATTATATGATTACCGGGAAGATCATGCATTGGAGTCGCTTCTTCCGCGCGAAGAAAAATATGTATCAAGAATTCGATTCAGTGACAGAGATAATCTGTCGGCAAACTTAACAGGAGAAAATGGTGTAGATTGTATTTATGATGCCAAGACGTTTATGTGTATCAGAGATTCTTTGGATATCGTGAAAAGAATTATTTCCCTGACGGTCAATTTTCCAAGAGCGCGAGGGGGATTACAAGTGAAATATGAAGCTGATAATTATCAGTTTCTGACGCTGCACATTTTGGAAAGAAAATATTATTCGGAAGAAGAATTCCAGCAGATATGGGGGCTTTATAAAGAGTATGAACGAAAGAGAAGCGGTTCGGCAATGCATGAAAATCCTGCCGCAGTTGACACAAAGGCAATGTAAGCAGTTTACGACGCAGGACCTGAGTGAACGGCTAGATCTGGAAATTACATATACCAAAAGTATGCTGCAGGTTCTGTGTACAAAAAATCTGGTTCGAAAAGAACTGCACTATAGCTGCCCACAATGCCATAGTCAGAATGTCTTCGTATGTGATGGATTTGCTGCTTCGTATCAATGCTATCACTGTCAGGCAATCCTGGAACCGGCACGGGTAGAAAACGAGGGGAGACCGTTTTACAGTGTTTCCAAGGATGACTTTATGCAGTATACAAAAGAAACGTATCCGGATATCTTTTATATGACATGTGAGCCGGAAAAAGAAATTATTCCATTCCGTCCGGTGGTTGTCGAGAAATCGGAAGAAAATGTTGCTCCGGTGATCGGGGATGACAAGGTGGAGATGGTAGAGGATAAAGATGAGAAAACGGATAATGACCTTGAGAAACGTGTGGTTAGCTTGGAAAATGATAAAAAGGGGAAGAATCTGTTTTGGGCGATGGTAAAAATAATTGTATTGTTAGCCGTCATGGGGAGTATGACCGTATTTATACTGTATGAATGGGTTGATATTTTTATTTTTAAAGATGCACAGCCATTTCTTTATGAGATATTTATGCGCGCGATGAATGGAAGTGTGGTCAAGGCAGATGATTTGGGCGGTGTGTTTATTACTTTAATTAGTTGGATATTGACTTTTGTGGTTGGGGCTGTTGATGTATTGGGATGGAAAAGGGTTCAAAAGTATTACAGTGAAATAAAAAAAGAATATTTGAAATTAGAAAATAAAAATAGCTAGGTGGTTATTTTGTGAAAGGGAAACATGAAACGAGTTCTGATGCTGGCGTCCGTCGCCTCTATGATCGACCAATTTAATATGCCGAATATTGCATTGTTGCAGAAACTGGGGTACGAGGTAGATGTGGCCTGTAATTTTATCGAAGGAAATACCTGCTCGGATGCGCGCGTAGCAGAATTGAAACAAAAACTGCAGGACATGCACGTGCGCTGTTATCAGATTGATTTCGCACGGAATATCAAGCATATGGGACAGAACATGAAAGCGTTGTGGCAGGTGGAAGGACTGATGAAGCAGAATACCTATGCGTTTTGTCACTGTCACAGCCCGATCGGTGGTGTGGTCGCAAGGATTGCCGGACACCGGACCAGAACAAAAGTGATCTATACGGCACATGGGTTTCATTTCTATCAGGGTGCACCGGTTATGAACTGGCTGGTGTACTATCCGGTGGAGAAGATGCTGAGCAGATGGACGGATGTGTTGATAACTATCAATCATGAGGATTACAAGCTGGCAAAAAAGAAATTTAAGATGAAAAAGCTTACCTACGTGCCGGGGATTGGAATAGATACACAAAGGGAAGGTTTGTCTCAAAATGAAAAGGAAGAGAAACGTAAGGAGTTGGGAATTCCGCAAGATGCATTTTTGATCACAAATGCTGCTGAGTTCACTCCGAATAAAAATCAGAGGACGGTGATTGAGGCAATCGAACAATTACATAATCCCAATATTTACTTTGTGATGTGCGGTATTGGAGAAAAGAAAGCAGAATTGGAACAGTATGTAAAAGAGCATGGATTGGAGGAACATATCCGATTTGTGGGATTTCGTAATGATCTGCATGAAATTCTTCAGACATCCGACTGTTTTGTGTTGTCTTCGTTCCGGGAGGGATTATCGGTGGCACTGATGGAAGCCATGGCAGAGGGACTTCCTGTGGTGTGCAGCAGGATTCGCGGAAATGTGGATTTGATAAAAGATGGAAAGGGTGGTATATTAGTATCGCCTGGAAACAAAGAAGATTACGAAGCAGCATTTCGGAAGCTGTATGAAATGAAACATAAGGAACTGACTGATTTCCAGAGGATGGGACACATCAATGCAGAAAATGTGAAGTCGTTTGGAAGATCGGCAGTAGAAAGCATAATGAAAGGTGTATATAATAGATCAAAGGATAATTAATGAAAATAGAAACTATAATATCAAGTATAATTACGGCAAGTGTTAGTATAGTAATATGCATGTGGCAGGGAGGATGGAAATATACAACATCACCTCAAAAAGAAAAAATAGAAGAAATAAGAAAGATTGTAATACAATTGAACGATGCATCGTATGAAAAAACGGTTCAATTACTTCAAAGATTAAAAACATATATTTGTTGTGTGGAACAAACAGAACCCAAAGATGGTGATGATTTTTTGTATAAAGTTCATATCTGGAAAATAATAGATAAAATAGAAAGAACAAAGGAAACTTATAAAGATCAAAAGCGGTTGTTGATTGAATATTTGAATTTGTTACTTGCTTGGAATCAAAATTTAATTGAAAAAAATATCAAAAATAAAATATATAAGCTAATTTATAGTCTTTTATTGATAATAATTTCTATATTTTTCGTATTTGCCTTAAAGCAAGTAAAAGGAATTCAAATGGAATCTGTTATTTTTGGGGTAATTATTTTTATAATTTTGCTGTTTGGGACTATTGGTTGGCTAGAATTTTGTATATTGCTCTCAAATATTAGTGTAAAGGGAAAATTTGAAAATTTTCAAATGGGATATAAAAAACGCAAAAGAAACTTCCTTATTATAATTTGGCTATCGTATTATTTGGTTTCAATTCCATATTTCTATTTGATAAAAAGAATTTTTGATTATATAGGCATAAATATGTCAGATATATATTTATTTGCCATATTTGTGTTGGCTTATATTGCTATGCTTATTCAGAGTTTGGAACAAGCAGAAAGATATATGGGCATATATAATTACAATAGAGCTATATGTAATGTGTACAGAAAATATGAAAAACGAAATAGAAAAGTAAGAGTATTGCATTTATTAAAAACGAATAGCTTTTCCGGAGCAGAGAATGTTGCGATCACAATATGCAGAAATTTAAGTGATCAATATGAATGTGCATATGCTTCGCCAAGGGGAGAAATATCCAAATGGCTGGAAAAAGAACATATTACATATTATCCAATGGAAAAATTCAGTACACATGAATTTAAACGAATTATAAAAGAGTTTGAACCAGATATTGTGCATGCGCACGATTTTTCTGCGTCTGTGACAGCAGCAATGAATAAAAAAGATTTTTATCTTATTTCACATTTGCATTGTAATCCGCCGTGGATAAAAAAAGCCGGGCTGAAATCAATTGTATATTGGATGAATAAGCGGAAAATGGATCAGATACTCCTGGTATCAAGTTCGATTCAGAAGGAAGCAGTATTCTTTTCAAAAAGAGAAAAGCGAATCCATTTGATAGGAAATCCGGTAGATGAGAAACAAATTTTGAAAAAGGCACAGGAATATACAGTAAATTCATGTGATTTATTATATGTTGGAAGGTTTACAGAAGCAAAAAATCCAAAGTGTTTTATCAATATCGTAAATGATATGAAAGAAAAAGTGGAAGAAATTTCTGCAGCAATGATCGGAAATGGAGATTTATATGAAGAATGTAAATCTTATATGGAAAATTTGCAGATTTCTGCTACAATAGCATATGAGGAATTTCAGGAGAACCCATATCCATATATGAAGGAAGCGAAGATTTTGTTAATCACTTCAAAATGGGAAGGCTATGGACTGGTTGCACGAGAGGCAATAACACTAGGTACGCCAGTACTTGCTATGGATGTAGGGGGATTACATGAAATTTTTAAAGGTATGCCGGAAGCTTTATGTAAATCGGAAGAAGAAATGAAAGAAAAAGTATATAATCTTTTGATGAATCAAGAAGTATATTCTGCATACAAAGATAAGATTAAAATTTTACAAAAGACAATGATGACATTAAACACTTATTTGAAATCGGTTAAAGATGTATACGAGGAGTTAGAATCATGATCTTTCATGTTGCATATGCATGTGACGAAAACTATATAGAACAGACCATGGTATCTATGGCTTCTCTTATGGAACATAATCAAACGCATAAAATCGTGATTTATCTGATTGAAAGCAAAATTGGTAGAGAATCATTGCAAAAGATATGCCATCTTGTGGAACAATATAAACAATCATTCATTTGCATAGCTTTGGACGATTTGCTGAAGGGTATAGATCTTACATTGGATGAAAGACATCCAAAGACTATTTATGCAAAACTTTTTTTGGATCAGGTATGTGAAGCAGATAGAATTCTGTATTTGGATAGTGATACAGTCATAACATCTTCGTTGGAAGATATATGGAAAATGGATTTTCAAGATGCGTATATAGCGGGAGTAGCAATGCCATATACGACAGACATAAAACGGAAGTTGGGTCTTACATCGGAAATGGATTACTTTTGTGACGGAATTGTTTTAATAAATTTGAAAGTCTGGAGAAACAAGCAGGTTGCGGAGCAATGCAGAGAATATATTATGAGGCAAAAAGGAAATCCATATATGCTGAGCGAAGGTGTGATCAATGCTGTAGCTGGAGAATACCGGATTACATTACCACCAAAATATAATTTAATGTCTACATTTTTGTTGTGGAATGCCAAACAGATAAAGGAATTATTTGATGTATCTCATTTTTATACACAGGAGCAAATAGAGCTGGCCAGAAAAAATCCCGTGATCATTCATTACCTAAATGAATTGTATATCCGTCCATGGTATAGAAACAGTGATCATCCGTACCGGGGTGAATATATGAAATGGCGGGAGAAAATTGGATGGAACATGCCTATGGAGAGTGGGATTCGGAGCATGCGAACAAAGGGAGTTATCGTATTGAACAAAGTGTTACCGTTTTCTTGGTTTTGCAGAATATATCGGTTGGTTCAGAAACGTAGTAGATAAAGCAGGAGAAAGATATGGTTCATATTATGATGGCAACGTATAATGGAGAAAGGTACATTGCCGAGCAAATTGAATCTATTTTAAAACAGACGTATATAGAGTGGAAACTGTTTATAAGAGATGATGGATCAGAAGATTGCACCACTAGAATTATTCAAGAATATATGAATAAATATCCAATGAAGATATTTATGATGGAGTCAAATACAATCTATCATGAGGCGAAAAGGAATTTTGCAGCTTTGTATGAAAAAGTTCCAGAGGCAGAATATTATGCATTTTGTGATCAGGATGACATTTGGAAAGAAAATAAACTGCAAGAGTGTGTAAGTTACTTTCAAAGAAATGAAAATTCGATTCCGACTTTGATATATCATGACATGTATGTAGGAACAGATGAAAAACATGTGATTGACAAACCATATTTTGAATATTCTGGACTTCGATTAGATCCTGATATGCCATTCCAACGAACATTGCTTTATAATACAATACCTGGATGTGCAATGCTTTTTAATGACAAATTACGAAAAGCGGTAAAAAAAATTCCGAAAGAGTGTAATATGCATGATTGGTGGATGCTTTTATGTGTGCTGGCATTAGATGGTAATGTAATATATTGCGATGAGAAACTTAGTATTTACCGTCAACATGCAAGCAATGAAATTGGTGTAATAAAGAAAACGCCGGCTTGGAAACTCACTTTGAAGTGCTTTGAAATTTTTAGAATAAAATATTATTTGAATAGAAATAATCTGTTGAAAAAAGAACGGATTATACAAACGAAAGCTTTGTGTGAAATACTGTGCAATAAAATTTCGAGAAAAAATAAGAATGTATTGGAAGAATATTTGAAATTATTAAAAAACGGACGGGGAGTTAGTGCTTATTGTCGAGCCAGAAAGCAAGGATTGGTGTTTGAAAATAAACTATATACATTTAAATTTTATTTGATTTAGAATGAAAGTTAAGAAAGGAAAAAATGATGTCAAAAAAAAGATTTCTTTTGATAATCTGCATTATACTACTGGCAGTAATAGGAAATTTTTCTATTATACATATCAAGAGTAATTGTGATAATGAAACATGCAAGGTTAATTTTTTAATCAACGCAGATCAGGCCGGAAATTATCAATTATATTATGGAAATGATACAAATTTCACGGAAGAACAGTCCGTAATTGTCACTTATAAGACTGCCGGGAAAAATCAAAAATTAAGTTTTGAAATTCCGTGTAGTGTAAAATATATTCGGTGGGATATTAATCAGTGTGTTACAAATACACAGCTGCTAGATGCGTATGTGAAATTTAAAGGATATACGGGTGCAATTTCTCAAGATAGTATAGTAAATTCGCAGAATCAGGTAATGATAGATAAGATTGTAAAAAAGAAGGGCTCTGTATATATTCAAACATCAGGAAGTGATGCAAATATAACATTGAATATTCACTCACTTGGATTGGAAGAAAAGGTTGGGGAATATGTAAAAAGAACAGATACTATAAAAAAATGGATATTATGTATTATTTTAGATCTCATACTTTGTTTCATATATAAAAGTATTGCTGATATAAAGAAATTGCTGAAAGATATTTTGATAAACAGAGAAATGATTTTTCGGCTTTCGAAAAATGATTTTATGGTTAAATATGCTGGATCATATTTTGGAATTATTTGGGCATTTGTTCAGCCGATGGTCACAATTCTTTTATATTGGTTTGTTTTTCAAATGGGATTTCGTTCAGGCGCTGTGGGTGAAACACCATTTGTATTATGGCTGATTGCCGGTATGATTCCGTGGTTTTATTTTTCAGATGCAATCTCTACTGGGACAAATAGCCTGATTGAATATAGTTATCTTGTGAAAAAAGTAGTGTTTAATATCAGTATTCTTCCGATTGTAAAAGTAATATCAGCATTATTTGTACACTTGTTCTTTTTGATTGTTATGGTGTTGATTTTTGCCGTTTATGGATATGTGCCGGATTTGTATACTATTCAGATTGTTTATTATCTGTTTTGTATGTTTGTGTTTGCGCTGGGATTGGCGTATATAGGGAGTGCATTGATTGTTTTCTTTAGAGATTTGGGTCAGATTATCAATATTTTATTGCAAATTGGAATGTGGATGACGCCTATTATGTGGCAGAATACGATGTTGCCGAAGTCATGGCAGCCATTTTTGAAATTAAATCCTATTTATTATATTGTATCGGGATATCGTGATTGTCTGATTAATAAGATTCCATTTTGGCAGCACAATACATGGACCATATGTTTTTGGCTGGTTACAGCAACTTTATTCCTTGTTGGAATTCGATTATTTAGCAAATTAAAAGTGCATTTTGCAGATGTACTATAAATAACAGGAGAAAAGAATTGGAAACCATTATTGATATTAAACATTTGAATAAAGTATATAATTTATATGATAAACCAATTGACCGTTTAAAAGAAGTGTTGAGTCCAACTCATAAATCTTATCATAGAGAGCATTATGCATTAAATGATATAAGTTTAGAAATAAAAAAAGGTGAATCCGTTGGAATTGTAGGTAAAAATGGATCAGGAAAATCAACTCTGTTAAAAATCATTACAGGGGTATTAAATCCTACAAGTGGAGAAATAAATGTAAAAGGTAAAATTTCTGCATTATTGGAATTAGGAGCTGGGTTCAATCCAGAGTATACAGGAATAGAAAATATTTATTTGAATGGTACAATGATGGGCTATTCCAAAGCGGAAATGGATGAAAAAGTAGATGATATTATTGCTTTTGCTGATATAGGGGATTTTATTAATCAGCCAGTCAAAACATACTCTTCAGGTATGTTTGCAAGACTGGCATTTGCTGTGTCTATAAATGTGGAACCGGACATACTGATTGTAGATGAGACACTGTCGGTTGGGGATACACGGTTTCAGATTAAATGTATGGATCGAATGAAAGAGATGATGGAAGGAGGAACAACGGTCTTATTTGTTTCGCATGATATCAATGCGATCCGGCGATTTTGCACAAAATGTGTGTGGATTAATGAAGGCGAATTGAAAGAAATTGGCTCTGTAAATACTGTATCGGATCATTATATGGATTTCTTAAAGATGATGGACGCAGAGAAAGAATTACAGTGCACCGATGTGGCAGATGAAATACATTTTGCACCAAAGAAAGATGTCGTTGCGGAAATAATAGAATTTCAAGTTCTAAATATAAAAAATGAAATAATAGAATCCATGTATTATGATGAACCAATCCAAATAAAAATTGTCTATGATGTCTATGATGCGAATATTAATGAGCCGGTACTGGGGGTGGCAATTCGAGGTTGTGATGATAAATATATCAATGGATTAAATACACTACTTGATCATAAACATATTCCATGGAATTATGGAAGAAATCAAATGGTGTTGGAATATATGAATGGAGTTCTTGCGCTGAGCGGAAAATATTATTTTGATGTGGCGTTGTTTGAACAGACAGCAACAGTTCCAATACAATATATTACTAAAATTAAGGAAATAGAAGTGATTGCAAATTATGATGGGGAAGGGATATATATTATTCCACATCGATGGAGGAGCAAATAAATGAGTAGATATGATTTTGAATTGGATATGGAACATGAAAATTCTTTATCTATTATAATTCATATGATAAAAGAAAATAGTATCGTGCTAGAAGTGGGACCGGCAAATGGAAGAATGACTAAATATTTGTGTGAAAAATTAAATTGTAGGGTAGACATTATTGAAATGGATTTGGAATCTGGACAGGAGGCAGCACAATATAGTCGTAACGCCGTATTGGGGCAAGATGGGGATGTTCAGAAGTTTATATGGTGTGATAAGTTAAAGGGTTGCAGATATGATTATATCATATTTGCTGATGTGCTGGAACATTTAAATAATCCCAAAGAGGTATTATGCAAAGCAAAAGAGTTTTTAAATGAATCAGGACGAGTGTTGCTATCAGTTCCAAATATTGCACATAATGCAATTTTGTTGAATTTAATGAACAATCAATTTCCTTATAAAAAAATAGGATTGTTGGATGATACACACATTCATTTTTTTGCATATCATGATTTAAAGAAAATGATAAAGGAATGTGGATATTATTGTATTGAAGAAAAAGCTACTTATTGTAGACCAGAGGAAACAGAGTTTGCAATTTCATATGAGAAAATAGATCAAGATGGTATAAAATTGATTTGTAATAAAGAATATGGGAATGTATATCAGTTTGTTTTTCAGATCGGAAAAGAGACAGGTCAGATCAAGGAATCTATGGAAAGTAAGGCTTGTGAGGATAGATCATTATATTATACTTTAAGTTGTTATTATAAAACGAAGGAGGATAATGAATATTCGGAAAAAAACAGTATAAAAAAGTATTATAGACCGGGAAAAAATACTTTTATCCTAGAACTTCCAAATGATAAAGATATAACAGAATTACGCATAGATCCGATGGAATGTAATTGTGTTATTGAAAATTTTCAGGTCTCAGAATATAAATCACAAAGAGTGGTAAATGTTTTACTATCAAACGGGATTAAACAAAACAATAAATATATATTCAAAACAAAAGATCCTATGTTTTTTATGGATAAAACTCAAACGAAACAATTGTGGATTGAATTTGAAACAATTTTATATCAAAATGAAGCTGTGGATATGTTATACGAAGAACAAATAAATGAACAAAAAATAAATGAAGAAAGAAAAGCGTTATATCATCAAAATGAGAAACTTGAAAATGAGATCAGTGAGAGAGTTGAAAAAGAAAAAAGTCTTGAGCATGAAATAAATGAGAAAAATGAAAAAGAAAAAGAACTTGAAACATTGTTGTTAGAAAAAGAAAAAGAATTTGAAACATTATTGTTTGCAAAAGATGAAATGCTTATGCAGCAAAAAAAATTGATAGAGCAGACAAGAGAGCAGTTAGATATGGTGATGAATTCAACTAGCTGGAAAATGACACAGCCATTTAGATTTTTGGCAGAAAAATGTAGAAGAACTTAAAACAAAATTATTAGAAGAAAAATAATGCGGAAATTAAAAGAGGAATGATGTATGAATGATTTTTACGAATATGATGAAATAAAAAAATATATTGATGTTTGTGAAGTTGTTTCATTTGATATATTTGATACATTAATATGTAGAATTGTCGATTGCCCCGAAGATATTTTTGATTTAGTTGGTGCTGTATATTCAATCGAAGGATTTCGTGAAAAACGGATAAAATATCAGAATATTGCCAGCGATAAAGTAAAAAAAAATTTAGGTGTTCCACATGCAAATATTGATCAGATATATCAACAATTGGCGGAAAGTGAAACGAAGGAGACAATTGATTGGGATAAAGTAAAGAATACAGAAATTCAAATGGAAATTGATAGTGTATTTCCAAATTCGGAAATAATGCAGATATATCAATATGCACGTGAAAAGAATAAGAGAATTATTGCGGTCAGCGACATGTATTTAAAGCATGAACAGATTCAAAAGATGCTTGAGAAATGTTCATATAATTATTTCGATAATATATATATATCTTCTGAAACACATACTACAAAATATGAAGGGACTATTTATTCATATGTTGAGAAAGAAGAAAATATAAATGGGGCAAAGATTTTTCATATAGGAGATAATTTACAATCAGACGTAAAAAATGCTAAAAAAGCAGGGTGGAATGCTTTGTTATATAATAAAAGAAGTGTAAAAGGGGAAATTTTTGGAGATAAAGAAACTTCTTTAATGAGAGGGGTAGAAAAACTTCTTGTAAAAGATGATTCTAATTTCTGGTATAATTTGGGCGTTTATGTTGGAGGTCCGTTGTATTTAGGACTTTTTTTATGGATGAAAAAAAATTTGGAAAATACTTCTTATGATAAGATCTTTTTTATGTCGAGGGATGGTTATAATTTATACAAGCTTTTTTCGAAGTACTCTGAAAAAAACATTGAATATATGTATGTATCCAGAAGGTCGTTGTTATTAGCAGGCATTTATAAATTAGATGAAGAAACATTAAATTTATTGCCACCATTTACATTGGGACAAACGGTACGTGAGGTTTTAGAATATATTGGTATGATTAATGTCTGTTCAGATAATATACATATGGTGGGAATAGAAAGTCTTGATCAAAAAATCACAAATGCCGATACTGTTAAAAGGGTTAAACAATTATATGTGATTAATGAACAAAGATTTTTAGAAAAGTGTAAAAAGGAAAGAATAGAAACAAAAAGATATTTTGAAAAAATTGGCTTTCTGAATGTGGATTCAGTTGTTTTTGATTGTGGATGGAATGGGAGTTCCCAGTATTTGTTAGATCGCTTTTTGAATTTAATAGATTATCGTGGAAAAAATAAATTTTTTTATACAGGTATTTTAGAGACAGAAAAAAGTAAAAAACAATTAAGGGAGAAGGAGTATTGTGCATATCTGTTTGATCAGAAAAGAAATAAAGAAATTCAAGAAGCATTTAAGCATGCCGTTGTTTTAGGTGAATTGTTTTTTGGTGCCCCAGAAGGAAGCGTAATAGATTATCAAAATGCGAAGCCAAATTTAGAACAATTTCATGAGGATAAAGTCGTTAAAAGTGCTATATTTAGTGGAATACAAGATTTTATTGAGAACAGTATCTTTTTTGTAGAAAAATATGGGATGGAAATAGATCCAGAGGAAGCGGTGTCTGGTTTAAGGAGACTTATTTATTCTCCTACAGAAAAGGAAGCTATAGAAATCGGAAATTTAGAAAATGTAGATGGTTTTGTAGTTCAACAGGGGCAAAAAAAATATGTCGCAAAACTTGATAAAAAAACATATGATCAGAATCCAGAAACTGAGATTTATTGGTTGGAGGGGTTATTAAAACGGCCGGATATTGATGATGAGTTGAAACAAGAATTGAAAAAAAAATATAAAATGAGGGAAGTTGTAGAAAAAAATGCGGTGGCAAAAAAAATTACAAGAATTTATAGTGCTATAAAGAAATATGGCGTGATTACAAGTGTGTTTTTGTATAAAAGCAATAAAAAAAAGTGCATAGATTTATACAATAAGTGGATTGAAGAAAACGAAAACGAAAATATAAAATATGAGATGAAATATATGCCATTGTTTTCTGTTGTTGTACCAGTTTATAACGTGAAAGAACAACAATTAGTGGAATGTATAGAATCTATAAAAAATCAAACTTATAAGAATTGGGAACTATGTTTAGTTGATGATTGTTCAACCTGGCCCATCGTTAAAAAAGTGTTAAAGCGTTATGAAAACGAAGAAAATATTAAAATATTATATAGGCAAGAAAATGGCCATATTTCGAAAGCAACAAATGATGGAATTCGATTATCAACAGGAGAGTTTATAATTTTTTGTGATTGTGACGATGTTATTGCTTCAAATGCTTTGATGGAATTTGCAAATGAATTGAATATTAATCCAGATTTAGATTTTATTTATAGTGACGAGGATAAATTATCAGAAAACGGAGAAAAAAGACATTCTCCATTTTTTAAACCAGATTGGTCTCCAGATACATTTATGTCGTTAATGTACACAAATCATTTAGCAATGTATAGGAAGGAGTTGGTGTTAAAAACTGGAGGATTGAGGTCTGAATTTAATGGAGCACAGGACTATGATTTTACGTTAAGATTTATGGAATTGACATCTAATGACCGTGTTGGTCATATTCCAAAAGTGCTGTATCATTGGAGAGAGCGCGCAGAATCTATAGCTTCAACTATTGAAAGCAAACCTTATGCACTTAAAGCAGTAGAACAGGCAAAAATTGAAGCGTTACAAAGACGAAATATTCAAGGCGATGTAGAGTTTGTTAAGGATATGTATCAATATAGAATTGTTTATAGAAATGACAGACAACCATTGGTGAGTATTATTATTCCGTCTAAAGATAATACGAAAATTCTTTTCCAATGTATTGATTCTATTTTGGAACTTACAGATTATAGCAATTATGAAATTATTTTAATGGATAATGGGAGTACAGAAGAAAATAGAAATATTATTAATAAATATATCATCGAAAAGCCAGTAAAATATTATTATAAAAAGCAAAAATTTAATTTTTCGCAAATGTGCAATGATGGTGCAAAAAATGCAAATGGTGATTATCTTTTATTTTTAAATGATGACACAAAAATTCTTGAAGGAAATTGGTTGTCAATATTAGTTGGACATGCAAGTTTAAATTATATAGGAGCTGTAGGTGCAAAATTATTATATCCAGATTCATGCATTATCCAACATGTAGGAGTTCAAAATTTGCCAATAGGTCCATCACATACTTTAATGGGGCAGTCAGATGAATATATATATTATTTCGGACGCAATCGTATGGAGTATAATTATTTAGCAGTTACAGGTGCCTGTTTATTGATCAACAGTGAAAAATTTTGGCAGGTTGGAGGTTTTAATACAGAATTATCGGTGGCTTATAATGATATTGATTTGTGCTTTAAGCTATATGAGAAGGGCTATTATAATGTAGTCAGAAATGATGTTGTTTTGTATCATTATGAATCAATTTCTCGTGGATCAGATGATGCTGACATTGAAAAAAGAAAACGTCAGATGGCTGAAAAGGAAATCTTATATAGAAATCATATTAATTTAATGGGTAAAGATCCATTTTATAATATAAATTTAACATATGAGAAAAATAATTATGAAATCCGAGTAAGAGAAGAAAACAAAAATAAGATTAAGAAAGTGAAAAAATGTGTAAATAAGAGAGGAAAAACAATTTCAATTATTGACGAAGCATATGTTTCGAACTCAAAAGGAAGAATAAGTGGATGGCATTTTGATAATATAACGACAATTAGTAATTTGCAACATGTATATATTATGTTAAAGAATGAATCAGATATTTATTCAATTCCGACCCAGAAAATATTTCGCCCAGATGTTGCAGCGGCATTGAATAATAAAGGATTTTTGACGGGGTTTACTTGTGAATTTGATATCGGAGAATTACCGAAAACATCTTACATGATAGGAGTGGCAGAAAAACGGTTTGGAAAAATAAAGTGTATATGGACGGACAAAAAATTAATGATTTAATCTTGGATATAACTATAAAGAACAATAGAGCGTGTGTATTTTCTTGATGGAAGATATTTTGGCAATGAAATTTGTTTTGTTATCGGATGTTGTATTTGAAATTACGAAAGGAGATAACGGTGGTTGCTTTTTGACTACTGTAAAACGAAAAATGAGAGAAATATTTGAAAAAAATAAAAAAATATGTTACTTAATATGTATTATAATTATTGCAGTGTTGTCTGTTCCCCAAATTTTTGAAATGAAATCTGCTGGATTAGATCCATCATGGGTGTATGCGATAAATTCATTTCGAAACAAGGGGTTTGTTTTTGGAAAAGATTTTGTATCTACGTATGGACCTCTGGGATTTATTATTCACTGCCAAAATGTTGGATATAATATGGTAATTGCAACTTTGATTTGGATAGGGGCAATATTTGTACATATTGTTTTATTATATCAGCTTTTGCTAAAAAAAGCAGAAAATAATAAATATAGACTATCCGTTTTGATTGGAATTGTTATATATATATTTAGCTATAATCCGAGGGTGAGAGAGTATTACTTTGTATACCTTGCAGTTTTTTCATTTTTTTTAGTGCTGAATGGATTTAAAAAAAATGTATATATATTTGATATTTTACTTTGCCTATGTTTCCTGACAAAATTTTCATTATTTATTATTCTTTTTACATTAATACTTTTTTATATGCTTTTTGGCTTCTTTTATAATAAAAAGCTCTATAAGTATTCTATTTTACGCATGTTTATAGGCATTGCTTTATTACCGATAGGATATTTCGTATTTAGTGGAATTTCACTTCGGAATTTTTATAAGTATGTTAAAGGTAGTTTAGAGGTTTCGGCAGGATACAGCAGTGCAATGAGTGTCAGGGAATATGAAGTTTTAGCTATTTGGGTTATTATAGCAGCAGCAGCATATATATATTGTGTTTTTGTGGGAATAAAAAGCGGAATGTATAATTTCATGATTTATGGAACTGTGGGAATATGTTTGTTTATGTGTTTTAAACATGGATTTGTAAGGGCTGATGATGGACATACTTTAGCAGCTGTAAATGCAATGTTGATTTTTATGACTCTTGTGTTGTTTTTTTTGGATTGGGAACAAATACTCGCAGTGATCCAAAAGTATAAAAAGCTGTATTTTACAATGTTTTCTATTGTTTTTATGATTGCAATTGCGTACAATGGTAATGGAAGTGATCTTTTGAAGTCAGTGAAAGAGAGAATTATTGATCTACCATATACAATATCGAAACTTTGCTTGCAAGATAAGGAGAGTGTAGATAAGCTTCCAGATAATTTTGTGTCTGAAATAGGAGATGCATCTGTATCAATTTATCCGTGGGAAATATCATATTGTATTTCTAATGAATTGAATTATATACCTATGTATGGAGTTCAAGCATATAGTACATATACCCCTTATTTGGATAAGGAGACAGCAGAAAAGCTTGAGAAGGATTTGCCAGAATACATTGTTTTTTCTTTAGATACAATAGATAATAGATGGCCACTTGTAGAATGTCCTCAGATATGGGAAGTTATTAGAGCAAATTATTATATTGATATGCAGGAAGATAATTTGTTCTTATTGAAACGACAAGTTAATGAAATAAAAAATGAATATATAGAGGTGAAAGAAGATAGCATATCAATTAATGATGAAATTGCAATTGAGGATTTTGATTACTTGAAATTAGATTTTAAATTAAATTTTTGGGGGAAATTTGTTAAAATGATTTGGAAGATCCCTGAGATTGATATGCATGTATATTATGATGATGGAACACAAGTGAAAAAGAGAGTATTGGTAGAGATGCTTTCAAATGGGGTAGAAGTAGGAAAAATTGTAAGGGATAATGAGACATTTATTGATATTATAAATGATTCGGGAGATTTAGCTCATGTTAAAAAAATTTCATTTGAAGGAAAGGGATTGAGTTATTATAAAGATAATGTTAAAGTCCTTTATTATTTAAGCGAACAAAATAATAAAGAAAGTTATAATGGAGATATTAAGTCAGGTTATGCTGAATTAATGAATATAACTAATTTTTCAGATTATACAATTATAAAGAATTCTGTAAATTTTTCTGTAGATAGTGATATTAAAACGGATCTTTTTGAAAAGATAAATGGATGGGCATATATCGAAGAAAAAACGGATGATGCTTCATACGGCGATATTTGTATACAATATGATGACAAAATATATAAATGCAACAAGATAGCACGAACTGATGTGAAAAATACATACATGTTATCTACGGATATGGTGGGTTTTTCGGCTTTGATAAAGGGAAAACAGAAAGAAGACGAAGGAAAAGTAAGTATTATTGATGTGAAAAATCAAAGGATATATGAATAGGAGGGAAAAATGAAGTTTAAAAATGTATCAATTTTATTACCTGCAATGAATGAAACATATTCATTAGAACAGAGTGTAGAAATAATTTTAAAAACATGTAAAGACAATGATATATTAGAGATTATTGTATTATTAAGCAAAAAATCTACAAAAGAATGTATAGAAATGGCACAAAAAATAAAAGAAAGATATCCTCAAAAAATAATTGTTCACTATCAAACAATGCCATTTGTTGGAGGTGCATGTAGGGAAGGCTTTGAATTAGCACGTGGAAGCCATGTTGTGTTGATGTCATCTGATTTGGAAACAGACCCGCATTTGGTTTGTAAATTTATTGAGGAAGAAAAACACAATCCCGATGGGATTGTGACAGCATCCCGATGGATGAAAGGATGTAGTTTTGAAGGATATAGTAAAGTTAAATGGATTTGTAATTTTGTTTTTCAAAGGATAGTAGATATTTTATATGGCACGAAACTTACAGATTTAACGTATGCATTTCGAATTTTTCCAACGAAATTAGTGAAAAAAATTAATTGGGAGGAATTGAAGCATCCGTTTTTTTTGGAAACCGCTTTGAAACCATTACGTCTCAAAGTAAAATTTACGGAAATTCCAGCGAACTGGGTGGCACGAACGGAAGGCGAATCACAAAATTCATTTTGGGAAAATTTTAAATATTTTAGAATAGTGTTTAAAGTTCGTTTTTGTAAAAAAGATCAGTTATTAAGGAATATTTAAGGAGGAGACATACTTTGAAATATTTGATTTTAGGCGCAGGCCCTGCAGGATTGGCAGTTGCAAATAGGTTAAAAGAATTAGGAGAAACTTCTTTTTTGGTTTTGGAGAAAGAGCAAGAGGCAGGAGGATTATGTAGGAGTACAATGGTAGACGGAAGTCCGTTGGATATAGGTGGTGGACATATATTAGATGTTCGCAGACCGCGTGTCGATCAATTTGTATTTCAGTTCATGCCAGAATCAGAGTGGGATAAATATGATAGAGTGTCTCGTATTCAAATTGGAGATATGGTATTAGATTATCCATTTGAGGCAAATATTTGGGAGATGCCGGTGGAAGAACAGGTGCAACATTTAATAGCAATTGCGCATGCCGGGTGTAATAATGGTGTTCCGAAACCGGAAAAATTTAGTGAGTGGATTCCGTGGAAATTAGGACAGAAAATTACGGATGATTATATGTTGCCATATAATAAAAAAATATGGTGCATGGATTTAGATGAACTAGGAACGTATTGGCTAGAAAAATTACCGAATGTTTCATTTGAAGAAACTTTACGGAGTTGTTTGGAACATAAACCATATGGAACATTACCAGGACATGCACAATTCTATTATCCTAAAAAATATGGATATGGAGAATGTTGGCTTAGAATGGCTGATAATATTAAAGGTAATATTGAATATGGGGTCGACGTTAATGAAATTGATTTTGATTTAAAAAAGGTAAATGGAAAATATCAGGCAGAAACAATTATTAATACAATTCCATGGACAACTTTTAAACATATAAAAGGTGCAAATGATAAGTTTGAAAATAGTATTAAACAGTTGATACATACATCAATTGTTGTAAAATATTTTGAAGAAACCATAGATACGGATGCAAGTTGGGCATATTTTCCAGATCCAGAATTAGAATATCATAGAATTATGTATAGATCTACATTTTGTCCGAATTCAAGAGGATATTGGACGGAAACTAATTTGAAACGTTCGGATTTGAAAGATGGACACTGGTATTATGTCGATGATTATGCATATCCGGTAAGCACGATAAAAAAACCAGAAGCTATTTCATATATTTTAGATTTTGCAAAATCTAAAAATGTTATTGGTTTGGGAAGATGGGGAGAATGGCAACATTATAATTCTGATATAACAGTAGAAAAGGCGTTAGATTTGGCAGAAAAAATAAAGGGGTAAAAAATGTTGGTAAAAAAGATGAAAACAGATTTTGAGTTCTCAAATGAAAATGGTTCTTTGGTTCAACTTGTACATGATGGGTGGAAGCAGGTAAATGTGTTGATATCAAAAAAGGGGAGTAAAAGAGGAGGGCATTTTCATAAGGAGAACCAAGAGGCATTTTATATCGTGGAAGGCAAATTAATTTTAATTCTTGATGAAAATGAAGAACATGAGGAAACAGAGTTTTCAACTGGAGAAATGTTTATGATTTCGCCTTATCAAATGCATAATTTTATTTTTTTGGAAGATACAATTATGGTATCTATGTATAGCAATGGTGTGGAACATTTGGATGGAACGAAAGATATTTATGTAGGTTTAGAAGGATAAAAAGATGTATGTAGTAATTGGTGCAAATGGATATATAGGATCTTATATGATTAAAAATATTCTTCAATATACATCGGATTCTATATTGGCAATAGGGAGACAGGTAGAAGAAAAGAAAATTGAATATGCAAGGGTATTTGGAATGCAATGTGATATAACAGATGATAGAGATATTGCTAAATTATCGCAAAAAGTTGCACTGATGGAAAATGTTAAGATTATTTATTTGGCAGCATATCATCATCCGGACGATGTGAAGAAAAATCCGAAAGTAGCTTGGAATGTGAATGTAACATCGTTATCGAAAGTGTTAAATTCGCTGGATAATGTTAAATGTTTGTATTATGTTTCTACAGAAATGGTCTACGGAGAGGGAAATAAAGAAAAATTATTTTCGGAAAAGGATGAATTGAAGCCAGTAAATTTGTATGGAGTTCAAAAAAAGGTGGCAGAAGCAATTGTATTGGGATATGGGTATAACGTGGTACGATTTCCATTTGTGATAGGTCCAAGTTTATTGCCAGGGAAAAAACACTTTTATGATATTATCGTTGATACAGTACGATCTGGAAATGTGATAGAGATGTTTGAAGATGCATATAAGAGTGCATTGGATTTTGATACAGCAACAAAGCTGGTGATTGAGTTGACAAAAATGGACACGGAAGTTGTTCCCAAAATTTTGAATGTTGCTGGCGATAGTATCTTGTCTAAATATGACATTGGGGTTGAGATTGCTAAAGCAAATGGATTGGATGAGCAATTGATAAAATCTATAAGGTTAAGTCAGGACAACAAAATATTTAATGAGAAAAGGGCTAGTTGTACATTATTAGATAATACTTTGCTAAAGAAGACATTACAACTCGATACGATAAAGATGAAATTTTAAGGGAGAAAAGATGTACATTGTTTTATTATCAGGTGGATCAGGAAAAAGATTATGGCCGCTGTCAAATGATTTAAGGTCAAAACAGTATATTAAAATTACGAGAGAAGAAGATTCTGGAACAAATTGTTCCATGTTACAACGAGTTTGGAAGCAGATTGAAAAATCTAAGGTTGCTAAAAAATGTATTATTACAGCCAGTCAAGGTCAGGTAGAAATTATAAAGAGTCAGTTGGGAGACGTTAATATTGCGATAGAGCCAGAAAGGAGAGATACCTTTCCGGCAGTAGCCTTATCCTGTGTGTATATTAAGGATTATTTAAATGCAGAGGAAGACGAATGCGTATGCTTTATTCCAGTTGATCCATATACAGAAATAAAGTATTTTGAAACACTGAAGAAACTGGAAAAGACTCTGGATGAAACAGATTCGGATGTCGTATTGATGGGAGTTGTACCAACTGAACCGTCGACAAAATATGGTTATATTGTACCTAAAAGGGTAGATGAGGAAGAAAAGCAGGAATATTATGAGGTTGAAAAATTTCAGGAGAAACCCACAGAAAATGTGGCTGCTGAATTGATTCAAAAGCATGCATTATGGAATTGTGGAGTTTTTTGTATGAAAATAAAAACAATTCTAAGTCTTGTAGAACAACTTAATGCACCTATTACATACCCTGAATTGTATAATGATTATGGAAAACTTCCGAAAATTAGTTTTGATTATCAGGTGTTAGAAAAATCTCAAAATTTATATGTTGTTCCATTTCAAGGTATGTGGAAGGATCTGGGAACGTGGGACATTTTAGCCGGACAGATGAATACGGATATTTTGGGGAAGGGAATTTGTGATTCAAGTTGTGAAAATACAAATATTGTTAATGAATTAGATATTCCAACAATTGCAGTTGGAACTAAAAACGTAATGGTTGTTGCTTCCTTTGATGGAATACTTGTAATTGATAAAGAAAAAAGTAATGAAGTAAAAGAAATAGTGTCTAAGTTAAACTATCCATCAAAATATGAGGAACGAAGATGGGGAGTGCTAAAAACATTAGATTTATCCGAAACAGAGGACGGATTCACTTTGCTGAGAAAAATAATTATGTTTGGGGGGGCGTCATCCAGTTATCATTATCATAATGAGCGAGATGAAGTTTTGACTATTTTAAGCGGACGTGGAGAAATTATTATTGATGGGGTAAGCATTTTATTGAGTCAGGGAACAACAATAACGATACCGCAAAATAAAAAACATGCAGTGCGGGCATTTTGTGATATGGAATATTTAGAGACTCATATTGGAAGAACATTTGGTGACGAGGATATAAATCGTCTAACGTTTGATTGGAACGAAATTCTTAGAATGGAAAAGAAAAAATAGGAGGAAATTACTAATGAAGAACGTTGCGTTAATTACAGGAATTACTGGGCAGGATGGATCATATTTAGCAGAACTTTTACTTGAAAAGGGATATGAGATACATGGAATAATTAGACGACACAGTACACCATGCACTGATAGGATAGATCATTTGATGAATAATCGAGAATTAGAGGATAAATTTTTTGTTCATTACGGAGATCTTACAGATTCCAGTTGCATGGCGAGAATTGTTGCTAAAGTAAAACCTACAGAGGTATATAATTTGGCTGCACAGTCACATGTGGGTATCTCTTTTGAGGTGCCAGAATATACGGCAGAAGCGACAGGTGTAGGAACGATTAAGTTGTTGGAAGCAATACATCAGAGTGGATTAAAATGTAAATATTATCAGGCATCTACGTCAGAATTATTTGGCGGAATACCGGAAACAGCACCACAAAGTGAAAAGACTCCATTTTATCCAAAGAGTCCATATGGGGCTGCAAAATTATATTCATACTGGATTACTGTTAATTATAGAGAATCATATGATATGTTTGCGTGCAATGGAATTTTATTTAATCATGAGTCACCAAGAAGGGGAGAAAATTTTGTTACCAGAAAGATCACGTTGGCAGTTGCTAATATTATGGCGGGAAAGCAAGAAAAATTGTCATTAGGCAATATGGATGCGAAACGCGATTGGGGATTTGCTGGAGATTACGTTGAAGGAATGTGGAGAATACTGCAACAGGAGAAGCCATCAGATTATGTTTTGGCTACAAATGAAACCCATACGGTAAGAGAATTTGTTGAGGCTGCATTTGAAGAAGTTGGTATAACAATTGAGTGGAAAGGATCAGGGGTTGATGAAAAAGGATATGATAAGAAAAACGGAAAACTTCTTGTTGATATCAATCCTGATTTTTTTAGACCAGCAGAAGTTGATTTATTATGGGGAGATGCTACAAAGGCAGAGAAAGAGTTGGGATGGAGAAGAAAAGTCGATTTTAAGGGACTTGTACAAATGATGGTCAATGATGACATGAAACAAATTATGGGAATGACATCAAAAGAATTTAGAGAGAAATAAGATGGAAAAACAGGATATTTTTGACAAAATAATGGAATTTCCTTTATTTAGTGTTTTTCAACCAATATATAGAAAATATAAAGAAATACTATTATATTTGTTTTTTGGAGCGTGGACTTTCATAATTAGCATTCTAACCTATGCTATATTTGAACAAAAATGCGGTATGAATGAGCTGATTGCAAATGTTGTTTCTTGGTTAATTGCTGTATTTTTTGCTTTTGTAACTAATTATGTGTGGGTATTTCCAACAGAAGAGAATACCCACAATAATATAATGGAACAAATGATCAGATTTTATGTAGGACGATTATTTACACTAGGAGTTGAAGAAAGTATTTTGGCCTTGTTTGTGACTGCATTACATATGAACAGTATAGTTGTAAAAGTGGTTGCACAAGTTATTGTAATTGTATTGAATTATATTATTAGTAAACTTTTGATTTTTACAAGAAAAAACTAAAAAGATGCTTGATATAGTAAAAAATGAGACAAGAAGCAATGCTATTAAGTTAGTTGTTTGGAATTTTGTCCGATTCTGTGGGGCATGACGGAAAGAAAACTGTTGTCTATTTAGCAAAAGTGAAAAGGAATGTAATATGTTTGATACAATTAAACTATAGTGTTGATAATTCGCTTGCGGTAAATTGCAAATGAAGATAGAAAATATATTAAGAGGTACAGATGTATGAGAAAATTTGCTGATTGTATTTTCAAAAGTGATGTTATCAGAGAATTTGGTAGGTTAGATAAGTAATTAAGAAGTATAAAATTATAAAGCTTTCAGAGAATGTATAAAGAGAGATTATAAAATTATGCTTTGGTAAGCAGTAGTCAACTACAGTGGCATGTTTGTATGGAAGGCATCGGTTATTTTGGAACAGTTTAGAAAATTCCTTCCAGAGGTGTATGCGTGTCTGGTGAAAATTGGGGACGCGATGGGAACTGACTCAGAGATGGAAACAATCAATGAAATTTATCCTGTTATTCCAAGTATTTCTATTGATTATGGAATCATGGAAAAGAGTGATATTGTGAAAGTTATTTCTGCGGATATGGGATGGAGTGATGTCGGAAGCTGGGACAACCTTGGGGTGCTTCATGATACGGATGCCAATGGAAATATTGTAGCTGGAAACCATCTGGCAATTGATACAAAGGATTGTATTACATATTCTAAGAAGCGCCTGATTACAACGATAGGGGTGGATAACCTGATTATTGTTGAGACGGAGGATGCGATATTGGTGTGTGATAAGAACCGGGCGCAGGATGTGAAGCTGATTGTTGATAAGTTGAAGGAAGATGGAAGGGAGGAGTTGTTGTAAAAAAGTGAAATTTTTGATAATGAAATAATTTTATGGTATACTATATGTATAAAAGTGGTTGAATGTATTGTCTTTTTTTGAAAATATGATATAATATTATCTGCATCTTATAGATGTGTGGGAGGAACATGAAAAATATGCAAAAGACAAAAAAGACAAATTGGCTTACCATTATTCCTGTTATTTTTTGGATTTGTTGTATAGGAATATCAGTTGGAAAAGTGGTTCAAACCGGAAACAAAATTCATTTTACAGATTTAATGGATATTGTTGGTAGCAATACATTTTCAACATATGTATCAATGATAATTGTTATGATGTATCAATTCTTTTCTATTGAAAACGCAAGAAAGCAGGAAATTTCGGGATTATCAAGAAGATGGATTAGTTTATCAATAATAGCGACTATTGCATATGCTGTGATTGCTGTTGTTAATGCATGTCGCTATAACAGCTTGACAATACTGATTATGTTCATCTATTCAATAGTATATGTGTTTTTGTTTTTCCGATTTATGAGAATTCGGTAACATTAATAATGCGTTTAAATAATATTATTATATAAGGAGAAAAATTATGTTAAGCAAAGTGTATGAAGTATTTACAAAAGACTACAAGGAAGAAACTGAATTTAGAGAGTTTACTCGTGATATGCTTCAACACTTTAAGTTGAAAAACACTAGTGAAAGTGTTGAAGAAAAAGTAAAAAGACTATCCGATAAGGAATTTGTATCAAATTTTAATATCAAGGTGGGCAAATATTAAATGACAAAAGAAGCTTTTCGATATTTATGGGAACAGGGAATTGTAAAGGCTGCAAATAATGTAGTATCAGAAATTCCTACGAAAATTCAAAAAAAATATAATGTTAAATTAGAAATTTCAGATAAAAATTTCAGCAAGGTGTACGAAGAATATAATAAATTCAGAAAAGAAATTCGAGATTTGTATTTTGATGTCGGAACAAACGATGAAAATTTGATAGATGGACATAAAATTTGTGCATGCATAACAGGTTCTTTAATGAATGTGCATTTAGTGTCTTTTTTTAAGAATGAAAAAAATGTACCTATGCAAGTGATATGTTCAAATTATGCAATTGCTTTTTTGTCTGGCATATATGTTCAATATCTATTTTTACTATCTGACTATATGCGAGATAATGACATGAAGAATTTTAATAAATTAAAAGAACAAGCTACATTTTATTTTCCAGAAACAAATCCGGGACATGATTCATATGTGTGTGGTAGAATCAAGACATTGGCATTGAATGACATATATGGAAACGATTTTGATGTGTTGACATATGCTGATATGTTGTTTTGGATAGAAAAATACAATAAATTTATTATTAGTCAAAATTAAGGGGGTTCTATGTAAGCACGTAATCATCTGTATCTTGACTTTTAAACATGCCGCCCATCGGGCGGCACATTTTATTTCTTCTTTTTGGTTCGAAATCCTTCCGGTAATTCATCTGACCATGGTAAAAGCCGATTTAGATCATCGGGCTTTGGAAAAGGTTCCATTTTACGAAGTTCGTCTAATACATAGGAAAGATATACATATGGCTTCAGTCCATTCAGCTGTATATTCCGTTCTAAGTGGGTTCTTCCGCTATTGTCCGTCTTATCTATTTAGCAATATAAGTTTAGCGGTCAATAACTCCTTGCCACAACGTCCATACATGGTACGTTTTATCATTTTCAATTTGCTGTTTGTACCCTCAACAAAACCATTCGATAGAGGGCTGGCTACAGCATTTTCTACGGCAGATAAATCTTTTTCCAGTCCGGATGCAAAACGGGAAAGTTCTTTCAAATCGCTGTTTTTGTATTTTTCAATAAAAAGATATAAGTACGGCATGTTTTTCTTTTGAAATATCTCCCGAAATTCCCGAATGCAGGACTTTAGAGTCCTAAGCTGCGGATAAGTATCCATCAGATATGATTTATGACGTTCCGTTATCTCGTGGTTCATCCATAAGAAACGGAAGATGCCGTTTCTTGATATGTGGTCATATTTCTGAATTTTTTTCTTTTTCTGAATAGCGTCCGTTGAAAAACTCCTGTAGACCGCAATATCAATATGAAAACGCTCTATAATCTTATTCATATAATCATAAAATTGATCCATTCCGCTGTAAAAATTTTTGTGGCATAAAGAATCATAGTCTCCTTCAAGATATTTTGTTACTGTATTTCTGCTACAATGAAGTATTTTAGCTATCGCACGTTTGCTGTATCCGGCTTCTGAGTATTCATGGATTGATTGATACAACTGTACACTTTTTTCGTTGTAATTCAGAAGTTTATCAACATCACAATGCATTTTTTTTACAAGGCTCTCCGGCAGTTGTAACAGTTTCACTTGTTCCATAATCTACAGGAATCCGGACATCTACAGGAATCACAGAATTTACTGTGCTCTTAACAGCTTCTAAAAGATTTTGATGGAGATGGAATCGATCCGCTATCTGCATGGCATCCGGCAGTATTTCCTGGATAGCTGACGAATACGCACTTGCCCTGTCCCGTGTGACGGTTTTAACGTGTTTATTATTTTTAAGCCACTCCTTAAGTGTCATTCCATCACGTCTATCAAGAATTGCAACCGGTCTATGGGTAGCTTCATCGACAATGATTGTTCCATAAGTATGACGCTTTTTAAATGCAAAATCATCAACGCCAATGGCACTTCCACATTTTGCGACTGGGTGTAGACGATAACGTTTGGTTAAAAGACGAATCACGCTGTCTTCGCTGATTTGAAGTTTCATTGCACGGCAGATACGAGCACATCCTTCACAACTGGTTTTCATGGCAAGCATACAAACAAAGTCTGCACATCGTTCTGTCATACGTCCATAATAGCTGAGAAATCCGTCAAAATCTTCAACAAATGTAACTTTTGAACATGATCTATTATTACAAACATACTCGTGAGCTGTTATATGAAGTCGTGCAGTTTTTCCCAGTATCGGTAGATCCTGAACTTGGCGTAAATATGTCCCATGATAAGTTTCGGTTTCCTGACCACACTCTGGACATTTGCAAGAATGTGTCTTAGATTGCATTTTAATATGAATAGAACTGTCATCAAAGTCAACAGAAGTAATTGACAGCAACTCACTTGGGAAAAACATATTCAACTGCAATGAATCATTCATTATCATTTACCGCCTTTAATTGATACCAATATTTTATCACAAAAATAACTCCATTGGAAACGAAATACGGACAATTGCGGAAGAACCCTGAATCCCCGTGCAGATGGTTCTATGTCACTGGAATATACAAATGTAAAAAGAGACTTTCCTCTAGGAAAGTCTCTGTAATAATTAGATAAACCATAAAGTTACTTTAAATCAATTCTTCTGAATATGTGAGATTATACTAAAATTATATTTGGACATAAACTATTATCCACATCTATATTTCTATTGCATCAAATAAAAATATGGATGAAACTAAAATCAATTTTTAGTATTATACTTCGGAAGATATTAGATGTCAAGCATTTTATTGGAAATCTAATGAGCAAATCTAATGAGATGTAAACGCAAAAATGGCAACGAGAGTAAAAAATAAGAGGAAAAGTCAGGGAGGTAAATATTTTATGAGAGATGACGAAAGGAAATTAAGAACTAAAATGTATAAAATACGTATAGGTGACAAAGTTTGGATTGATAATCAGCCATCTTTTTATATAAAAGGATAAACGTTCAGACAAGAACTATCCGCAGTGCGAGATAAGCTGGAGCAGACAAGAATTAGTATTTCTTTTTTGCGTTCGGTATTATTTTGGTGATAGAAATTGGTAAAATTTTCCTTAAAATAAATGGATATTATCCTGCATTGTGAAAATATTAACAAAAAAATTCAACCCGTATTGACATAGAAAAATTCATGTGTTAGGCTTTTCTCGGATAGACAAAAAAGGTGTTGATTGCATTGACAAAGTGAAAGTATAGTTATTAGTTGGGCAAATGGAGTTAAAGTATTATAACAGGTGGTATTTGATAAATAAAATATGATGGAAAGGAATAAGGCGAAGTATGAACAAAAGGAATGAAAAAGAAGGGTATAACACATCAAGGTATGCTATATACTTTATGAAAACAATACAACAAATAATCAATCGAGGAAATAATGTTGAGGTGAAAAGGGGGAGAGACGGAGAGTTAGTGATATATGAGGTGAAAAAAAGCATATCATCCATCGGATAATTGGATTCGGTGAAGGGCTAATCGGAGCTGGAGATTATGGTTGAAAAACTATAAACTTCAGCTCTTTGATGTTTGGATAAAAAACAAGTATATACGAGGGGGAAAATCTATGGCTTATATTCGAAAAAATATGTATACGCTTAAAAAAGAGAATAGAAAATATCGAAGAAAAAGCAGAGTGTTTTTAAAAACTCCTGTTAATGCAAAGGCAGAGTGTTCAAATTCAAGGCGAGAATTTAATGAAAATCAGACTTATACAACAGATAACATACTCGAGCTTTTTGCAGGTATTTCATTTGATTCATTGGTTTCTTTTGAAAGTCAATTATATGAAGATCCAATATTCGCAATAAAACATTCGGTAGGAAGGAGAATATATAAAATTATTGAAGAATGGGATAAGTTTATTGGATTTGATGGCAATGAATATTATCATGCCAGAAAAATCGAAAATGAAAGGGGGGTATTTTTAGATCAAGAAATGGTAAAAGTGCCTCTGAATATCGCTTCCCATGGAAGGTATAATGCAGTTGGTCAGAGTAGCTACTATATCTCACAAACAAGAGAAGGGGCGGTAAAGGAAATAATTGGGCATAGCAAAGGTACAAATCAAAGAATTCAAGTGGTAGGCCTTAAACCAATAAAAACAGCAAAAATTCTTGATTTATCGAAAGACTGCCAGGAACATAATTACTTCGCTAAGATGCTGCGTCAGAGAGGTGAAAACGAAAATTTGAAAATAGTAAAGGAATATCTTCTGCCTAATTTTGTCGCATCGTGTTGCAAAGAGATAGGAATTGATGGAATAAAATATCGAAACAATAATATATGCAACTACGTCGTTTGGGAAGATCAATATTTCGAATTTATAGAAGGAAGCCGAGAGATAATAATTTGTGAATAGTATGACTTTATATAGTGGAAAGTAGAATCTTAGGGAAGAAACGGATTACTATATATTTATTGCAATATTAAAGAATGTAATGGAAAAATATGGAGCAAACCTGAATAAGAGGCAATGCCATTAGGCCAGTTGTTCGAAGTTTTGTTCGATAGCTCAGGTGTTGTCAAATATCCGGTATTTTAAACTCAAAAAGCCAAAAACAGGTATGCCAAAAAGACAGATGCTGTCCATCTGCCCAAAAGAAGGATATTCAGTTGAGAAATAAAAGGGGTCTGACCCCATTAAAAAAATATAAACTTTTTAAATGGGGTACTGTTTGCCGATATTATGGTATCCCGAGCAGATGCATTTTTGCTGCGTGTTACCACTACACCAAGTGTGGCATATGTAGTCCGTACAGAAAATTTCGACTGCGGCATTATGGTTTCTGCCAGTCACAATCCATATTATGACAATGGAATCAAGGTCATGGATGGAAACGGACACAAGATTTCCGCAGAAGTGGAAGCTGCACTGGAGAAATACATAGATGGGGAGATGGGAGAACTGCCTTTTGCACTGCGTGACAAGGTTGGTGTGGCGCGGGACTATGCGATCGGACGGAACCGTTACATCGGCTATCTGATTTCTCTGGCTACCAGATCTTACGATGGCATGCGCGTGGGGCTGGATTGTTCCAACGGAAGTACGTTTAATATTGCAAAGAGTGTGTTTGATGCGCTTGGTGCCAAAACATATGCGGTTGGCAATGAGCCGGACGGTACCAACATCAATATGGGATGTGGATCGACACATATCGAAAATCTGCAGAGACTTGTCCGGGAGAAGAATCTGGATTGCGGATTTGCGTTTGACGGAGATGCGGATCGGTGTATTGCCGTGGATGAGAACGGTATGGAAGTGCACGGGGATTATATCCTGTATGTCTGCGGGAAGTATCTGAAGGAATGTGGCCGTCTGCAGAATAATACGGTGGTTGCCACGATCATGTCCAACATGGGATTGTTCAAAGCAATGAAGCGGGAGGGCATCGAGGTATGTGTGACCACGGTCGGCGATAAGTATGTCAATGAGGCGATGGTTGCCAACGGATATGTGCTCGGCGGAGAGCAGTCCGGACATATCATTTTCAGTAAGCATGCGACGACCGGAGATGGAATCCTTACGGCATTGATGCTGATGGAGGTGATTCTGGAGAAGAAGCAGAGCCTCGGCACGCTGTGCAAGGGGATGCAGATGTACCCGCAGCTTTTGAAGAATGTGAAGGTTGAGGACAAGGCTGCGGTTACCGGCAATGTGCATGTGCAGGAAGAAAAGGAGCGGATCAGCACCGCTTTGGGCGAGGATGGAAGAATCCTTTTGCGTGAGAGCGGTACGGAGCCGGTGATTCGTGTGATGGTTGAGGCACAGAGTGATGAGTTGTGCGCGAAGTATGTGGATGAGATGGTGCAGGTGATCCGGGAGGAGGGGCTTGCAGTGGAGTAGAATGGAATAGTGAGATGGTAAGGGGAGCCGGCGCTGGTGCGCCGGCTTGTTTGTTATATGTTTTTCTTGTTATGTTATGCTTTTGCGGAATTGAAACGCGAATTGTCATTTATATAAAAAACACTTGATAAACGATATGAGCGAGAGTATTATATAAATAAAATATTCTATGTTTGGTATTTCCGAGATGGAACATATCAGAAATGATTTAGAGATCAAAATGATTAATTATGATATAAAAATCTAAGGAGAAATTTGTGGATGTTTACTTGCGATAAATGTGGATTGTGTTGTATGCACATAGACGAGTCTTCTTTGGATGAAGGAATGAATAGAGGAGATGGTGTATGTAAATTTTTTAATGATAATACGTATTTGTGTAAAATATAACAAAATGAAATTTTGGCCACGTTTTGGTTTGATGATATTATTGATTGTGATAAGTACATTCTTTTTGTAATGACGACTGCAGGAATGGCAGTTGACTCCGGTAGATGATTATGGAAATGAAAGTCGAAGATATTACTTTTCTAAAGTAATTGCAGGGGAAGATTTTGAATAAGCCAGACGATTTTCGTTGCAACGTGGTTGAACATAGAACACAGATTGCAAAGGCTGTAGTATCGGATGATAATCATTATATTTACTTCACGATGCCTGTTTCTATTTATTTCAATGAAGAAGATGCATGGTACGAAAATGGTGATGACTATGTAGGATTGAACGTATATATCCATGATGATTCGATTACAACAAAACCACAGAAAATCGAGGTAAAGTGTAATGATGGCAAATTCTATAATGCTTCTAATGATGAATTAGGAGAATTATCAATTACAGATATTGCCCAGGATGTGAATGTTTGCATAACCAATGCATCCTATGATTCTGAAAATAATGAGTTTCAAATAACTGTTTCGGGTGTGGATCTGGAGAATAATGCATCTCCATATGCATGCCAGTTCGTTTTAAAGGTTAATGATAAGAAATACCGGTTAAGAGGCGGTATTGTTGAATGGAAGAAGTAAGAAAACGATAGGATTTATTGCTTTAATGAAAGTAATTTAAAACATCTGGAACTGAATGGAACAGAGACTAGGAGGCGGTTTGATGGAAAATAACAAGATAAAACACTTAGAGTTTATTCAATCTACAATAACAAGAATGAATCAAAATTCTTTTCAGATTAAAGGGTGGATGATTACATTGGTTTCTGCATTATTAGCACTTTACGCTAGTAGTGAAAAGGTAGTATATATTCTTATAGCAATTGTACCGGCAGTTGTGTTTTGGTTTTTAGATGCATATTATTTGCAGCAGGAACGTCGATTTCGAGGAGTATATAATGATGTGGCTGGATTATCACCAGATGATAGCAGGATAACTGTTAGAGAATTTGAAATGCCAATACAGAAATATCAATGTGGAAAGTATTGTTATTTCAATGTTCTGTTTTCAAGGACAATTTTTCCATTATATGGAATTGTTATAGTGGGACTTGTTGTTACGTTTGCTTTATTATTTTAGGAGGAATGAAAGATGGGAAGAAAAATATTTGTGTCATATAAATATGCAGATGGGAATGTATACCCAGTTCCATATATTTCTGATTATCAACCAAAGGTTAGAGACTATGTGACTTGGCTAGAAAAGAAATTTACGGATAGAACTGAGCACATATATAAAGGTGAACATGATAATGAGGATTTATCAGATAAATCGGATGAATATATTTGGACGAAGCTTAAAGATAAAATATATGATAGTACAATAACGATAGTTCTTATTTCTCCTAATATGAAAGAGGCATATAAGTGGGATAGATCACAATGGATTCCGTGGGAAATTGCATACTCCGTTAGAGAAACTACTAGAAATGATTATACTAGTCATGCAAATGCTGTTTTGGGAGTAATTTTACCTGATAGAAATAATGGATATGGATATTATCATTCTATGAGCCTGTTTAAAATATTAGAAGAAAACATAAAGATAGGATACATTCCCGTTGTAAAATGGGAGGACTTTAAATATAATTGTGATACATATTTAAATAAAGCACTTCAAGCGAAAAAGGATGTTTTACAATACAAGATATGTAAGACAGTATAGATTTTAATGAAACACTTTTTAGGATATTCATATTAAGCCTTGAAAGATTAAAGTTGGCCCCATTTTGGCTCTAAAAATTTTAGTCGAGGTACACAAAAATGCGAAATAAGATGAATATGAAGAACAAAACGCACAAATGTGTACCAAGAAACAGCCAGATAAATCTCTCCGCCCAAGAGGTTGAATAATATAAGGAGCAATATCAATAAAATCAAGGCTTTTTGTTGAACATGTACTAAAAAGAATAGAGAGAATAGAGAGAATAGAGAGAATAGAGAGAGAGATAGAATACATGTTTTTTAATAATAAGATTTTTATATCCTATTCTTCTTTTAGAGTCGGAGATGCGAAAGTAGTAAGGGAATTTTTTACAAATAACAATTTTAAGGTTGTCATGGATATAGATGAAAAGGAAAACTATATTCATTTTATGGATAGAATTAATGAGTGTAAGTATGTCATCATGATTTTGAATAATTCATTTTTTGAATCGCCCTATTGCATATATGAAGTGATAGATTGTTTATCTAAACGAAAAAAGATATTTCCAATTTATTTGAATAAATTGGAAATAGAGAATAGAAAAGAAAGAAGAAACTATTATGATAAATTAATTTATCAAAGTAATTATATGAATGTTTTATCTAAGGATAGAAAGAAATTTGATGAAGCAATAGATTCTTTTGATAAATATGATGATATAGTTAATAGAATATTAGCTATTGTAAGATATCCAGAAAGGGAAAAAAGCCTAAGAAATGCTTGTAATGAAATATATTTCAAAATAAAAAAGAAAAATGCAAAAAAAACTTGGATTGAAAATGAATTTGAAATTAGGAGTAGTTATTTATCAGAAATGGAAAAAATAACTGAAAACTATTCGGATTTTATATATTTTTTAGGAGATTTAAATCGATGTAGTTCATTTGTAACGAGTTTGTATCCAGAAGATGTTCCAGGAGAAAAAGAATGGAAATATGTCAATTGTCAAGTAGAAAAATCCAGTTTAGGATATATTATTTTAATAAGTGCAATTGATATGAATGGAAAAGAAGCGAAAATACAATTTGATTGTGTGAGTGGAATTGAGTATAACAGAAATGACTTCACCCAATATTTTATGAAGTATTATGTAGTTGAAAAAAATAAATATTTTCAAAAGGAATATGAACAAGAAATGAAACTTCCAGAAAACATTAGGGATAAAGCTGTGATTGAGAAGTATTTGAAATATTCAGTAAACAGACATATGGTAAAGATGTACTTTAAAGATGGAAATGCTTTTGACAATATGTCATTTGGCTAGGGTTCAGAAAATGATAGAACAATCCCCCCCCACTTGAAAATGGCTTAAATAATAAATTGGAGACCAGCTATGAAAAGTCAACCATAAATTAGCAAAAAATTTCTTTTTCATATCGGTGGTAAAAAAGGGTAACTTTAATAGAGCTCCCTTAGGGTGCTT